>Ga0075163_10001523_pt1 | contig 31270 bp, 32 predicted proteins | sample JI1023141ADNA_FD_71478 | JGI IMG/M metagenome (GOLD analysis project Ga0075163, IMG submission 71478) | Wastewater effluent complex algal communities from Wisconsin, to seasonally profile nutrient transformation and Carbon sequestration -... | ecosystem: Engineered > WWTP > Effluent > Algae...
GCTGTTCCTCGAGCTGTAGCGCGACGCTCGATGAGCTCGTGTTCGCGCATGTCGCTGCGTAGGATGAACGGCATGAATGGCAAGAAGCTGTCGAGCAGGGAGCTCGCTAACCTCATCGTCACCTCGCTTTCGTTTGCGAAGCTGCTCGACGACGACGATCTCGAGAAGGCTATCGGGATTGTCGAGGAAGAGATCGATGCCCGGAAGGGCGTTGGCGACTACTAGCCCGGACGTTGTGCCCGGTTCTCGGCGCTTCCTCATCGGAGATCGTCAGCTAGCTCGTGCCTCGGTCGGTCGCACTCCCCCTGCGGTCCAGCGCGCATCGGAACGCGCCGAGCGCCATAGCCTGGTGCTGGCTCGGACGGCCGTCGCGAAGGCGATCGCTCGGATGACCGCGGGCGCGTGGTGCAGAGCGCTCGTCACGCTCCGTGCGCGCTTGGTCCGCGACGGGCGAGAGTGCGACCGCCCTCGGCGGCAGGATCGTTTGGTTCGTCGAACGATCGCGCCGAGAGATCGCCAACCCGCCCCAAGCGCAGCGCTCGCGACCTCGAGATGGCACCGCGGCACCGGTGCGCCCGTCGACGGCGGTGCGCGAATAGCGCTCGGATCCAGTTCAGCACCACAGGGGACGAGTTGTTCTGGGGCGCGATGAAGCGGGGCTCGAGTCGGGCAGCGTCAGGTCAGCTCATTTACAGCGTCGGTCCCCGTGGGCCTGACAACACCGAAGCGGCCAGGCGCACGTCGTCCCGGCGGTCAGCAACTCTCGAGATCTGGAGGTCCCGTGGGACTGAACTCGATTGTCGGATCGAGACGGACGAGGCCGATGCTTGGATCAGCGGCGCGGTGAATGGCGGCGCTCGAGGCGCGGTGGTGGTCCCCCGTGGGACTGACAACATCGAAGCGGCCAGGCGCACGTCGTCTCGACGGTCAGCAAGTCTCGAGACCTCGATGTTCCCCGTGGGACGGAACTCGATCGCGATCGAGTGACGCTGCATCGGAGGGTGCTGATTGATCAGTTTGATCTCCGGTGCTCGGAAGCTATTAAGTTATCAAAGAGTGAGTCACGAGGATCGGAACTACGTCCCGTGTGGGACCGAGTTGCCGTTCGAGGGAGGCCCCACCGGATCGGCTTCATCGAACACCCATTCCAGAGCGGGGCCGGTCGTGGCCGTCGCAACTCCATCGTCCGGCATCCACTGGAACGTCAGGTCAGGGGCTTCGCCGGTGATCACGAGACGGCCATCGTGATGCTGCAGATGGTGGCCGTCGCACAACGTGCAAAGGTTGCCGAGCGTGTGTTGGCCTCCGTGCTGCCGATGGCGGAGATGGTGGACCGAGAGGTTTCGCTTCGACCGGCAACCGGGCACGACGCAGGCGTGACCATCTCGCTGCAGCACCTTGCGGCGCATCGCATCGGGGATGTGGGGCTTCGGGCGGGTCAGCTCGTCGGAGTCGAGATCCCCGATGAAGACGGCATCGCAGGCCAGCGTCTCCGCCGTCGTTGCATCGATCGGAAGCTGTTCCCCACCGACGGCGATCGCGCTCTTCCTGCAGGTCTTGCACGTGTTCATCGCCACGTGGACCCTCGGCGGTGACTCCTGCGTACCGGTGGGTGCATCGAGCAGCATCGCGAACAGCTCGTCGTCGCTGATGCGTTCTTCGCGCGATTTGTCGATCGCGGTGCGCATCATCCGGTAGCGGGCGAACGTGGTTGCCGAGACCTCGAGGAAGATCCGTTTCTTGATCAGTCGCGGATCGGGCTCGGCCTCCGGATCGTCCCCGCGCTTGAGCCCGGAGACCATCCGCTCCACATCGCGTGTAGTCCTGCCCTGCGCCTTGCTCAGGAACAGGTGCTCGTTGTCGGGCGTCGCGACCCGCGTCAGCTCGCGCACCGCCGAGAACGAGAGCTCGCCCGCGCGAAACTGATCGGCGATCAGCGGTAGCGATAGTAACTCGCGCGCTACGCGCAGGCGTTCGTTCGCCGTGTGCGGGCCGTAGTGAAGCTCGTGTTCCATGTACTCGAGCAAGGACGCATACCCGAGACGCTTGTGCAGCAGCGACTCCTCTGCTTCGAGCAGCAAGCTCGCTTCCTGTGCTTCGAGCGCCACGCGCTGTTGCGCCAGCGACCGCAGGCGCCAGTGCAAGTTCTTCCACTCGGCTTCGAGATCCAACTCATGGGGTTCCACGATCACCTCGCAATCGCGCGTTGCCTCTTCGCGCGCACGTACTTCTAGCACGCGACTTTTCGGCCTCACGAGTTGCCGCGAGAGCAACGAGACGAGGTTTCTCCTCGAGAATTCTCATCGCGCAGATTTTCGCGCTCACAGCGACGCACGTTGCGCGAGAGGAGAGGTTTGTTGCCAGTTGGTGATTCCGATCAGTGCGTGTCGCGGAAATCGGTCAAGCAAGAAAATGACGCGCCCGAACGATTTCTCGAGCTCGTGTCCGAAAGTCGGACAAAGCGTCGACCCTAGCGAGCGAACGTTACGGCATGCCCGTTGCGCGGTCGACCATCTGCACTGCGAACGAATCGCGCGGGTCGGCCTGCAGTCATCGCTGCGCGAATCACGATCCGAGCAGGCACGCCCAACGCCATCCCAAGCGCGACCAGTCGGCGACAATCACAGAATGAATCGAGGGAGGTAGTCGTCCTCGGAGCGCATCCGCGGTCAGCTGTTCGCGGCAACCAACCTCGCCAGCACGATCGCGCGGTGAGACGATCCACCTGCCGACGCAGCAGCTGGATCGAGCACGCACGAGGCGCGAGCTCAGCCACGCCTCCGCACGACCGAGTGCCGACGCGGTAAAAACCAGCTCGCGATCTCGCAGAGCGATCGTGCGACGACTTGAAACGATCCGGCCGCCGAGGTCGGTCGCACTCTCGCCCGTCGCGGGCCACGCGCGCACGGAGTGTGACGAGCGCTCGGCACCACGCGCCCTCGCTCATCCGACCGCGCGTCTGACGGCGGTGGTGAGAGCAGGCATTCCTGCTGTGGCGCTCGGCGCGTTCCGATGCGCGCTGGCCCGCAGGGCGAGTGCGACCGACCGAGGCACGAGCTGCACTGACTCCCGGAGCACGGTCAACGTTCGGGCGCCCGAGCCGCGAGCGATCCCGAGCCTGGAATCGATCCGCACGATCGAGCGCCGACGCGGTGGCCACCCGCTCGCGAGTTCGCGGATCGTGCGACAGCGTGAAACGATCTGTCCGGAGGTCGCTCGCCCGTCGCGGGCAGCGCGCGCGTGGAACGTGGCACCGTTGCAGCACGCGCTATCGATCATTCGACGTCCGGCGGCCCGAGCTGCACTCGAGGCGGCGGGTGTGTCCCGACGCGAGGAAATGATCCATACGACCGAGAGCCGACGCGGCGGCCAGCTCGCGATCTCAGTCTTGCCCGTCGCGGCCGAGCCACGCACTCACTCGTCCTCGATCCTCCGACCGCACGTGTCCGGGCGCACTCGAAGAAGTGGAAATGAACCCGGTGCCGGGATAGACCCAAACAATCGATGAGCTTGCGACTCGAGATCGTCTGGTACGCCGGCTTCTACGATGTCCCCAGGTTGTTCTCGGTGAGGGTAGCGGGTGGATACTTGTTGTTCGACTGCGAGTTCGACGACACGCTCGATGACTACCCGTCGGTCTATCGCGTCACGCTGATCGAGTCCGAGTCCGAATTGACCCAAGCCGCCACCCGGTCGGCGGCCGAGACATCTCGATCGCTCGGAACGGTTCGCTTGTCTGATCTCGAGTTCGACGAGTCTCGAAGGTTGTTCGTCGAGATCCCCGATCACATCGATGGCCACGCAATCTCGCGGTCGTGAGGTCCCTATTCGCTATTCTCCGACGGTGCGAGCGGCCGCATGCCGGTGTCACCCGTCGCCGTCTTCTGCTCCGGCTTCGGCGGGCCGGGCCCACCTGACAGCACGAGGTAGAGCACCGGCACCGCCACACCCGCGGTGACCAGCGCCATGCCGCGCCACTTGAGGCCGAGCCGTCCCTTGATCATGAACAGCCCGCTGATCGCGAGGTACAGCAGCAACACCGCATACACGTCGGAGATGTACTTCCACGCCTGCTTGCCGCGTGTCGCGTGCAGCCACACGGCGACCCGAAAGAACACGCGACTCGACCGCTGCTGGATCGTCACCGTGTCGCCGATCGCCGTCACCTGCGTGCCGTCCTCGTAGCCGAGCCGCACCTCGTCGCCGGCGCGGAACACCTCGTCGGGTTTGCCCGTTCCCGACGCCGCGATCACCACGGCGACCGCTTGCTCGTCCGTGGCATCGTCCGCCACCGGCGCGATCTTCACGACGCGCTCGCTGGCGTCGAAGCTCGGATCCCAGTCGTCGATGTGGTTCATCGCGATCCCGGAGATCGCGTAGATGATCGTGAAGCCGACCGCGAGGTAGCCGATGTCGCGGTGGATCGCGCGCAGCCAGGCGCGCCAGCGTTTCTTGATCAGCGATGGTTTTCCCGGAGCGGCCTCATCCATACCGCTCCTCTTTCCACGGGTCCGCGTGGTTGTGATACCCGCGAACTTCCCAGTACCCGGGTCGATCGTCTTTGACGAACCGGATGCCGGTGATCCACTTCGAGCTCTTCCAGAAGTAGAGATCCGGGATCAACCCGCGCACCGGCGCGCCGTGCTCGATCGCGAACGGCTTTCCGTTGACGCGATAGCTCACCATCGCGTTGTCCGCGAACGCTTCCTTGAGCGGCACGTTGGCGGTGAACCCGCCGTGCGCCTCGAGGATGACGTGCCTGACCTCGCCCTTGATCTCGGCGAGCTCGGCGAGCTGCTTGAGCTGCACGCCTTTCCACTGACCCTTGAGCATCGACCAGCCGGTCACGCAGTGGACGTCCGCTTCCTTGGTCACCTGCGGCAGCTTCAACAGCCCCGCATAGTCGACCTCGAACGGCTTCTTGACCGCGCCATACACCTTGAGGCGGAACGACTTCACGTCGCCCGGTCCTTCGTCGCCACCCATCGGCCGCAAGAACTCGAGCACGCGCTGGCCGGGCGGCAGGCGAGGGCGACCATCGGGGCGCGTCTCGGCGCGTGCGAGCCGGGTCAGATCATCGGCCGCGAGGCGCAGCAGCGAGCCACCGATCGCCATCACCGCGGTGCCGACCGCCGCCGACTTGATGAACTGGCGGCGATCCCACTTCGCCTTGAGCTCGGGGAACCGGTCGAGATCGGGCGTGTCACTCATGGGCACCATTGGATACGCGCGGCATCTATACCCGTTACGAACGACCTCGGCTCGTGGCCTAACCGGCCGGAACTACGAGCGACCGTAGACCGGCACCAGCGCCCCGGACGTCACCGCGTTGTCGGGCGAGACCAGGAACGCGATGGTCTCGGCGATCCCCGCAGGCGTCGCCCAGCTCGTGAAGTCGGCCGTCGGCATCGCCTTGCGGTTGGCCGGGGTGTCGATGATGCCGGGCAACACCGCGTTGACCAGGATCCCGTCGCCCACCACCTCGTTCGCGAGCGACTGCGTGAACGCGGCGACGCCGCCCTTCGCCGCGACGTAGGCCGACATCCCGCCCGGCACGGTCAGCGCAGCGCGCGCCGCGACGTTGACGATCCGCCCGCCGCCTGCCTTCTGCATCGCTCGCGTCGCTTCGCGGCACGCCAGGAAGCAGGTCGCCACGTTGGTGCGCCACTGCTGCTCGAACTGCTCGAGCGTCGTCGAGGTGATCGAGCCCATCGCGAAGCCGCCGATCACGTGGACCGAGCCCCACAGCGCGGGCAGCCCGGCGTAGTACGCGGTGACCGCGCCCTCGTCATCGAAGCGGACGTCCTTGCCGGGGACGTGAACGGTTGCACCGCGCGCGGTCAGCGCGGCGACCACGGCTTCACCGAGACCGCCGCGGCCTCCGGTGACGACGACATTGCGGCCCTGCATGGCGCCGAGCCTACGCCACCCGGTGCCCCGATGTTCCCTCCCCAAACGCCGGTACGTTTGGCGAGGCGGATCGTAGGAGGAACATGGGAACACACGGGGGTACAGCACCCGATCACTCGACTCCAAACCCCAGCCAGACACCTCACAGCGTCCGCAAGTGGCCGAGATCACATGCGGTTACATCTGGTACGCCACGTGGACATCACGCTGTCATGTTCAAAACGGGGCTCGGACTCACGCTTGCGCTGTTCGCGTCTGCCTGCGCCATGGACTCGGTTTCCGACCAGCCGGAGGTCTCCCAGATCGAGCGCACCGCCTCCGGCCGCCCCTACTTCATGGCCGGCGGCCTCGGCCAGCTGGCGACCGATAGCGTCCGCGCCGGTGCCGTGGCCGACGTCCCCGCGATCCGCGCCCAGGTCGGCCTGACCACGGGCAGCGAGCTCCGGATCAAGACGGTCGAGACCGACGCGATCGGCATGAGCCACGTCCGCGTCAACCACTACAAGAACGGTCGTCGCGTCGTCAGCGGTGATGCGGTCCTTCACCTCGACTCGACCGGCGAGATTCGCTCGGTCGATACCGGGCTCGTCGATCGCGACCTGCCGAGCACCCCGACGCTCGACGCGGCCGGCGCGACCGAGATCGCCGTGCAGGCGTCGACCGGGACCGTGTCGTCGGTCGAGGACGCCGAGCTGGTCTACGTGGTGTCGAACAAGGACGGCGAGCTCTACCTCGCGTGGGAAGTCCGCTTGAACGGCAGCGCCGACGGCGTGCCGATGTCCGATCTGATGTACGTCGATGCGCTCGGTGATCGCGTCGTCGATCGCCACCCGCGCATCTTCACCGCGAAGACCCGCACGATCCGCAACGGCAACAACGGCGCGTTCCCCGTCGCCGGCGCCGCGGTGGTCGGCTCCGAGGCGACCCCGCCGACCGAAGCGATCGCGAAGGCCGCGTTCGACAACACCGGCATCACGCACGACTGCTACATGCAGCTGTTCAACCGCGATTCGTACGACGGTGCGGGCGCCGCGCTCAACTCGCAGGTCCACGTCCGCTTCGACTTCGGCGGTGGCCAGCTCGATCCGAACAACGCGATCTGGGCCGCCGACCTGCTGACCATGGCGTACGGCGACGGCGACGGCACCACGATGAGCCCGCTCGCGCGCTCGCTCGACGTCACCGCCCACGAGCTCACCCACGCCGTCACGTCGGCGAGCGCCGATCTCGTCTACCAGAACGAGTCGGGCGCGCTCAACGAGTCGATGAGCGACATCTTCGGCGTGATCTGCGAGTCGTTCAGCAAGGGCGGCACGGTCGACGCGAAGACCTGGCTGCTCGGCGAGGACATCTACACGCCGAACACCCCGGGCGACGCGCTCCGCTACATGGACAACCCGACGCGCGACGGCTACTCGCCCGACAACTACGCCGAGCGCCTGCAGATCACCGACGACAACGGCGGCGTGCACGGCAACTCGGGCATCTCGAACCTCGCGTTCGTGCTGCTCGTCGAGGGCGGCAAGCACCCGCGCAACAAGACCAACATCCAGGTCCCCGCGATCGGCATCGACCTCGCCGGTCAGATCTTCCATCGCGCGCTGACCACGAAGATGACGCCGAACACCAACTTCGCGCAGGCGCGCACGGCGATCGAGCAGTCGGCCCAGGAGCTCTACCCGGGTAGCTGCGCGAAGCCGGCCATCAGCCTCGCGTTCGCCGCCGTCGGCGTCGGTGCCGCCCCGGCTCCAGACACCGTGCCGCCGACCGTCGCGATCACGTCGCCCGCCAACAACGCCTCGGTCGCCGCGGGCTTCCAGGTCCAGGTCGACACCGCCGACGAGACCTGCATCAGCAAGGTCGAGCTGCTCGTCGATGGCTCGGTCGTCGAGACCAAGTTCGAAGGTCCCTACGCGTTCACCATGCCGACGACGATCGCCAACGGCTCGCACGACATCGTCGTCAAGTCGTACGACACCGCCACCTCGGCGACGAGCACGACCGTCAAGGTCCGCCTCGGTGGCGGCGGTGGTGGCAACGGCGATGGCACCGGCGACCCGAACGGCGACCTCACCGGCGGCTGCAGCACCGGCGGTAACGGCGGTGGCCTGCTCCTCGCGATGCTCGGCCTCGGCTACGCGGTCTCGCGCCGCCGTCGCTAGCGTTCGCTAGCGTCGGTTGATGCGAGAGGGTCCGATCGAGAGATCGGGCCCGTTTTCCGTTTCGGGCGCCGAGAGCTAGAGAATGATGTTGCCGCAGGCGTTCTGGAACGTCGCCAGGATCGTCTGCAAGCTCGCCGTCAGATCGCCATCGCAGATCGACGAGAACGTCGCCTGGGTGGAACCACCGCCGTTCGCCAGGTTGACGAACTCCTTGAGGCGCGCCGCATCGACCGCATCGCCGAAGCCCGAGGTGCAGTTGCCGTCACCGGCGATCACGCCGGCGGCCCACTTGCTGCGGTGGCCCTTGAGCGCGTCGAGGAACATCACCTGGTCGGCGGGGTTCCAGTTCGGCGGGGGCTCGCCGCCCGCGATCGAGATCGTCCAGTTGTTGGTGTCGTTCGACGCGTCGTTCTCGTCCGTCAGGTAGATGATGCCGAGCAGCGCGTCGTCGCGGAGGAACCCTGCGTTGGTGCCGTCCATGATGCGCTCCGACAGCGCCCACTTCGACATCAGCAGCGGCATCTCGAAGCCGGGACCACCCGTACCGACGTTCGCGCGACACGCGAGCGTGGAGCCCAGGTTCGCATCCGTCGGCTCGAGGAACCGCTTGGTCAGGCCGCAGTTGTTGCGGAATGCGCCGTTGTCGCCGTCCTCGTGGGTCGGGATCGAGAGCGGGCCGTTGCTGATCGTGTAGTCCATGTCGCGACCGGTCGTGGTGACCGCGACCCGGAAGTCGACGTGATCGCCTTCCGGCGTCGTGTAGTTCGACAGCAGCTGCGCGAACATCGGGAAGTTCGACGCGAGGTTCGATTGCTCCTCGGCCATCGAACCCGAGTCGTCGACGACGAACACGATGTCCATCTTGTTGCACTGCTCCGGCGTCGTCGGACCCGGGTCGTTCGGGTCGTTCGGATCGTTCGGATCGTTCGGGTCGTTCGGGCCGCCGTCACGATCGGCGGGTCCACAGGCAGCAGCGAGCACGGAAAACAGAACTGCAGAAATGATCTTCATCGGTATCCCCCCTCGAAGATGCGCGCACGTTACATCGCGGTGAGTGATGATCAAAAGAGGTTTGCGGGCGCGCTTGCGCTTTGCGCGAATCGCGCATCGAGTGCGGACAATCGTCCCCAGTGCCGATCCGGCCACCGCCATGCCGGAGCGGCCAGGGTGGCGTCCTGGCGCAAGGTTCTGGCGCGGTGGCGCTGCTCGGGTGAACAGCACCAGGCTGTGATATCTGTGCGGCATGGGCGCCCAGTGGAAGACCGCCGTCAAATCAGCCAACGCCGCTGTGAAGGGCAAGATCTTCAGCAAGCTCGCGAAGGACATCATCATCGCCGCGAAGGCCGGTGCTGACCCCGGGATGAACGCGCGGCTCCGCGCGGCCGTCGAGCTCGCGAAGAAGCAGTCGATGCCGCGCGACAAGATCGAGCACGCGATCAAGAAGGGGGCGGGCCTGCTCGAGCCCGTCAACTACGAGATCGTGACCTACGAGGGCTTCGCGCCACACCGCGTGCCGGTGATCGTCGAGTGCCTGACCGATAACAAGAACCGCACCGCGACCAACATCCGCGTGCTGTTCCGCAAGGGCCAGCTCGGCAACTCGGGCTCGGTGTCGTGGGACTTCCAGCATGTCGGCATCGTCGAGGCCTCGGCGCCCGAGGCCGGCGGCGATGCGGAAGAGGCCGCGATCGAAGCGGGCGCGCAGGAGGTCGAGTCGGACGGCGAGGGCGGCTGGCGGTTCTTCACCGAGGCCACCGATCTCGACGCGGTCTCGAAGGCGCTGTCGGCCGCGAACTGGACGGTCTCCACGATCAAGATCGGCTGGCGTCCCAAGAACCCGGTCAAGCTCGATGACGAGGCGGCGAAGGCCGAGGTCGAGGCGTTCCTCAACGAGATCGACGCCGACGACGACGTCCAGACGATGTACGTCGGCCTGGTCTAGGAGCTCCCGTCGAGGGTCGGCGGTCAGAAGATCTGGGTGATCTTCGATGGCGAGGTCCGCTCCCACACGCCACCAGCGAGAAGCTGCACGCTGCAGTGGATCCGGATCTGGGCCACAATCGTGCGGTGACGGAGGAGGAGACCCGGGTCAACGATCGGACGGAGGCCGATCCGCCGGTCGACGACGACGACAACGTCGGGACCCAGGCCGCGTCGCCGAAGGCGCTCGCGGATGTCGCCGCGTCGACGGGCGGCACCGCCCAGCCGAAGCCGTCGGCCTATGGCACGGCGGGGCGCGGCATCCCCACCTCCAACGAGGTGCTCGATCGCAGCGACATGCCGCGGATGCGCGTGTTCCATCTCTTCGGGATCATCGCGCCGCTGATCGGCGTGCTGCTGTCGCTGTTCATCGGCGGTGATCCGCTCGCCCAGAAGATCTTCTGGGTCGGCATCGGGGTGATCTCGGTCGCCAACGTCGGGCTGGTCTGGATGTCGGGCTCGGCGGAGCGCTGGAGGCCGGTGCCGGTGGGCGCGTTGTGGATGGTGGCGACCACGGGCTCGCTGTCGGCGCTCTACTACTTCGGACCGTTCTCCGGTGCGGTGATCATTCACCTGCTCGGCATCACGTTCATCTCGCTCGGCCGAGATCGGTTGACGGCGATCGGCGTCGCCGCGATCTGCATCGTCGGTCACCTCGCGATCTCGAGCGCGATCCTCCTCGGATGGGTGCGCGATGTCGGCGTGGTGACCAGCGCGACGGCGGAGACCTCGCAGCTCGCGATCGCCGAGATCCTGATCCTCGGCCTGCTGTCCTCCGGCTACGCGCTCGGACGCTGGGCGAGGCACGTCAACAAGACCGCGCTCGACGAGCTCGCCGCCGCGGTCCGCGTGATCGGCGACCAGCAACAGGTGATCGCCGAGGTCAACGACGCGCAGGCGCTCGCGCGTCGCGTCAACGAAGGTCGCTGGACCGGGCAGATGATGGGCCCGTACCGGCTCGGCTTCGTGCTCGGGCGCGGCGCGATGGGCGAGGTCTACGAGGCCGTCACGGCGGATCAGAAGCCCGCGGCCGTGAAGCTCCTCAACGCGCGCTCGGATGGCTCGACGTCGCTGGTCGAGCGCTTCCATCGCGAGATGTCGGTGGTCGCGCGGATCGAGTCACCGCACGTGGTGAAGGTGTTCGAGCTGTCGCCGCCCACCGCGCCGGTGCCGTACATCGCGATGGAGCGGCTGCACGGCCAGGATCTCGCGACGCGGCTGCGCAACGAACCACGGATGCCGTCGGACGAGCTCGTGCTGATGCTCGATCACGTGGCGCGCGGCCTCGAGGTGGCGCGGGTCGCGAACGTGGTGCATCGCGATCTCAAGCCGCACAACCTGTTCCTCCACGAGGGACGCACCTGGAAGATCCTCGACTTCGGCGTCTCGAAGGTGCTCGATGCCGAGGGCACGCTGACCGGCGAGGGCATCGTCGGCACGCCGCAGTACATGGCGCCCGAGCAAGCGTCGGGACAACCGGTCACGCACCTCGCGGATGTCTACGCGCTGGGGGCGATCGCGTATCGCTGCTTGACCGGGAGGTCGCCGTTCAAAGGGAAAGATCTCGCGGAGCTGGTCTATCAGGTCGTGCACACGCCGCCGATCCGCCCGAGCCTGCTCGGCCGCGTGCCGACGCCGGTCGAGGACGTGCTCGCGATCGCGATGGCGAAGGATCCGCGGCGTCGGTTTCCGTCGGCACTCGCCTTCGCGCAGGCGTTCGCGACCGCGCGCCGCGGCAAACCGGTGGCGATCGATCCGCCCGCGAACGCGTGGACGTAGGCTTGTCATTGTCGTGTAGCATCGCGGGGCATGATCCGGGTCTGTCTGCTCGCGGTGATCGCGGCGTGTAGCTACACGCCGCCGAGCGATCAGGCCCCGACCGACGCGCCCGGCCAGGATGCACCCTCCGACACGCCGCCTGCGGTGCGGTGCTTCGGCACGTTCAAGCGGGTCTGCATCGAGAACCCGCCCACCGAGGCCTTCACGCTCGGCGGCGCGAGCAACTCGGTGATCACCGAGATGCCGGGGAACTGCGCGGCGACGACGATCGACAGCACGGTGGCGAGCTCGTGCGTGCTCGTCGGCTCGTCGGTGACGATCGACGGCTCGTTGACCGCCTCGGGCGGGTTGCCGCTCGTGGTCGTGGCGACCGACGGCGAGCTGATCGTCGAGGAGCTGCTCGACGTATCGAGCCGGCGCGGTGCCGAGCGGCGCGGCGCCGGTGCGAATCCGACGGGCGCCTGCAACGGCGCCACGGTCGCCACCGAAGCCGCGGGTGGTGCGGGTGGAAGTTTTGGTGGCAAGGGTGGCACCGGTGGCCGCGGCGTCGCCAGCAACGAGCCCGCGGCCGCCCCGACCTCCGCGTTCCCCGATCAGCTGCGCGGAGGCTGCCCGGGCAATCTCGGCGGTCGTCCGACGAACGCGATCGCGGTCGGTAGCGGCGGCGGTGCGATCTGGCTGATCTCGACGGTGGGGATCACGATCAACGGCACGATCAACGCGTCGGGCGCCGGTGGCTCGGGTGCCGATGGGGACGTGGTGCTCGATCGCGGCGGCGCCGGTGGTGGCTCGGGCGGCATGATCATCCTCGACGCACCGACGATCACGATCGCGCAGGACGGCGTCGTCCTCGCCGCGGGTGGTGGTGGTGGTGGTGGCAACGCTGGGATCCTGACGGGGGATGATGGTGAGAACCCCGATCCCGGCGATCCGGGCACACCCGCACCGGGTGGGCTCGGCAATTTGGGGTTTGGTGGTAACGGCGGCCTCTCGGGAGATGGCGAGACCGGCGATACCAACCTCGGCGCATCGGGATGTGGAGGTGGTGGTGGCACCGGCTTCATCCGCGCGTTCGGGACGCTCAGCACATCGGGAACGGTGTTCCCGCCGATCCCTGCGAACTAGCTGCTAGCCTTCTCGGCATGTTGTTAGTGCGTGCTGTCGTCACCGGTTTCGGGCTCGCCCTCGGCGCGGCCGTGTTCAAGAAACACGTCGCCAAACGCCTCGGTCTCGAGGAAGAGGCACCGAAGGCAAAGGAGGAGGAAGCGCTCGCACGCGAAGCGCCGTCCGATCCGGGCCTCCAGGTACGACACTGAACCACAGCCTCGAGCGCGAAGAAATCTGCAGCGTGGTCGCGGGTTTTGCGGAACACTCCTCGTCAGTGGAGTCGTCGAACCTGGCACCTGGGCTGCTGCTCGCGATGCCACAACTCTCGGACCCGAACTTCTCGCGGGCCGTGGTGTTGATGATCGAGCACGGCACGCAAGGATCGTTCGGGTTGGTGGTCAACCAGCCGAGCCCGATCAAGGCGAGCGAGCTGCTCGATAGCCTCGAGATGAGCTGGGCCGGCGAGGACACCGCCGTCGTGTGGGCCGGTGGTCCGGTCTCGCCGAGCACCGGCTGGGTGCTGCACGAGCCGCTGACGATCGCGCAGCCGGGGCAGGGCACCATCGCGATCACGTCGAGCATCTCGCTATCCACGTCGCCCGATCGGCTGCGCGCGATCGCGAATCAACCGCCGCGCAACATCCGCTTGCTCCTCGGCTACTCGGGATGGGCGCCGGGGCAGCTCGAGGCCGAGATGTCGCGTGGTGCGTGGCTGCATGCGTCCGCCGATCCGGCGCTGATCTTCAACACCCCCGCCGCCGACATCTGGGACGGCGCGATGCGCTCGCTCGGCATCAGCCCCGAGAGTCTGTTCGCCTCGCGCGGCGTCAACTGATGGATTGAGCCCGAGTGGCTCCGGTGAGACACTGGAATCCGATGCGGAAGGCGCTCCTCGCGTTCGGTTTGTTGGCGGCTCCGGCGGTGCACGCCGACGTCTCCGTTCGATTCACCTCCACACCCGTGGGAGGTCAGTACGCGCCGAAGCACGTGATGGCCGCGTGGGTCGAGAAGGCCGACGGCACGTTCATCAAGACGATCGCACGGTGGGCGAACAACCCCGGGCTGAGCCAGGGCATCGCCCACCTCAACGCCTGGCGCGCGAAGGCAGGCACCAACGATCTCGATGCGATCTCCGGGGCGACCCAGGACGCTCACATTCCGCGCACGATCAAGTGGAACCTCCGCGACCGCGCCGGCGCCGAGCTGCCCGCCGGTCAGTACGTGATCAAGATCGAGCTCACCGATCGCAACAGCGCCGGCCAGGTCGGCACGTTCACCGTCACCAAGGGTGGCGCGGACGGCAACCAGGGGACGGGGCTGTCGAACGGCGGCTTCGTCAACGTCTCGATCGACTACAACAACGCCACGCAGAGCTGCGGTGACGGCTACGTCGATGCCGGCGAGGTCTGCGATCCGGGGCGGCAGGACAGCTGCCCGTCGGTCTGCCCGCCGAGCACGATCCAGTGCTTCCAGGGTGTCGTGGTCGGCAACGCCGACGTCTGCAGCGCGCAGTGCGTGCAGCAACAGATCATGGCCTGCGCCGATGGCGACGGCTGCTGCCCCGAGGCGTGCGATGGCACCACCGATAGCGACTGCCCGGGTGGCGGTGGCGGCGGTGACGACGATCCGAACGGCGGCGTGTCGAGCTGCGCCTCCTCGGCCGGCGCAGGCTGGATGCTCGCGCTGCTCGGCTTCTTCTTCGTCGCACGTCGCCGTCGTCGCTAGCGCTCCTCCCGGAGTGTTAGCTGTGGGGTCAGGAGTGTTAGCTGTGGGGTCACGCTCCTGGGTCCCAAGCTCGCGACATTACAGGCCTCCCGCGGCGAAGCGTACAAACCCGCTAGAACCGCTCCATTCGGCTGCTGCGTGGCTTTAAAGCGGTTTGTACGCTTTGCGCCAGACGCCGAATGATTCTCGCCGTTTGGAGGGGGGGAGCGTGACCCCATCAGGGTTTGAACGCGGCGGCCATCCGCAGCACGAGCGCCGACAACCCGAGCCGCCGGCAACCCATCAGGGTTTGAACGCGGCGGCCATCCGCAGCACGAGCGCCGGCAGGGTGTCGGCGAGCGCGGCGGTCGGTGGCGTCAGATCGCCGGTCGCGAGCACGCTCTTCGCGCCGGTGGCCACGCACGCCATCACCACCGCGTGCGCGCCGGACGTCTCCTTCTGCACGTACTTCACCGCCCACGCGGCGGGCTTCGCGTCGACCTCGGTGACGTCGCCCTTCGGGATCGCGCTGCGATGATCGTCGCACGCGCCGGCGACCTGCCTCGTCGAGATCACGATCTTCGAGTCCTTGTCGGCGTACTCGACGGAGTCGCCGGTCGCCGAGCTCGCCGCGCGCCAGGTGCCCGCCATCACCGGGAAGTCGACGCTGCGGCCACTCGGGAACTTCACGGTGGTGCGCTTGTCGCGCTCCGCGACAACACTGCGCACGGCCATGATCCGCGGGATCATCTTGCGCGTCAGCGGCTGCAGCTCGTCGGTCTGCTTCTTCGCCTCGCGCCGGAGCTTCGACACCTTGGTCGCGCGCGTATCGATCTCGCGCTCGACGGTCTTGTAGGCGACGGTCGCCGAGTCCTTGAGGAAGGTGACGAGCCCGCCGAGCTCGGTGCAGTACTCGCCGAACGCGACCGTGCCCTTCGCGAGCGCGGCCGCGGCCTTGTCGAGCTCCGGTCGCTCGGCCTCCGGCGCGGTCTTCGCGAGCGCCGCGGTGCCGGTCGCGATCTTCTGCATCCCCGCCGACTGGCTGACGCACGCGGTGTGCTCGCGGTCGTAGCCCGGCGTCAGGTCCTGGATCTTCTTGTCGGCGTGCGCGACAGCCGGCGCGAGGCAGAGGACGAGCAAGGCACGCATCTGAAAAGTCTAGGCGAACGCCACCGGCGTTCGGCCCTCGAAACGTCGCGCCACGGTTAGCCGCGTGCGGTTTTCCCGGTCAGCGAAACGGATCGCCGTCGATCTCGGGCTGCTTCGGCATCCCCGGATCCTCGGGCAAGGGGCCGAGCCGGCGGATGCGCCACGGCTGCCCCGGGAGCCGATGGACCCACGCGAGGCGCCCGACGATCACCGACCCGCCGACGACGAACAGCGCCAGCATCAACGCCCAGGTCTCGGCGGTGCCGACCGCGAGCGCGATCGAGCCAGCAGCCGCGGCGATCGCGATCAGGATCAGCACGCCAGCTCGCTGAACAACGCGACGCTCGCGATGATCAGCGCGGCGCGCACTAGTCGTAGTACTCGGCGCCGAGGTGGGTGATCAGATCGTCACCCTTGGTGTAGCGGAGCGTGTTCTTCAGCTTCATCAGCTGGATGAACAGATCGTGCTCCGGGTAGAGGCCTTCCGGCGTCATCGGGCTCTTCCAGTAGAAGCTCAGCCACTCCTGGATGCCGCTCATGCCCGCGCGATGCGCGAAGTCCATGAACAGCGCGAGATCGAGGACGATCGGCGCCGCCAGGATCGAGTCGCGACAGAGGAAGTTGACCTTGATCTGCATCGGGTAGCCGAGCCAACCGACGATGTCGATGTTGTCCCAGCCTTCCTTCGCATCGCCGCGCGGCGGGTAGTAGTTGATGCGGACGACGTGGCTGATGTTGCCGTAGAGGTCCGGATACTTCTCGGGCTGGAGGATCGTGTCGATCACGCCGAGCTTCGAGACCTCCTTGCTCTTGAACGACTCGGGATCGTCGAGCACTTCGCCGTCGCGATTGCCGAGGATGTTGGTCGAGTACCAGCCTTCGAGGCCGAGCATGCGCGCCTTGAAGCCGGGTGCGAGGATCGTCTTCATCAGCGTCTGACCGGTCTTGAAGTCCTTGCCGGTGATCGGCAGGCCCTGCTTGCGCGCGAGCTCGAGGAGCGCGGCGGTATCGACCGACAGGTTGGGCGCGCCGTTGGCGTACGGCACACCCATCTTGAGACACGCGTACGCGTAGATCTGCGACGGCGCGATCTCGTCGTGCGAGGAGCGCAGGCCGTCCTCGAACTTCGCGAGCGACGAGTGGACATCACCGGGCATCCGGTAGACCTCGGTGGAGCCACACCACACCGCGACCAGGCGATCGCAGCCGTTGCTCTCCTTGAAGTTCTTGATGTCCTCCATCAGCTGCTCGGCGAGGTGCATCTTCGACGTGCCCTTCTTCACGTTGGGCCCGTTGAGCTTCTTGACGTACGCCTGCTCGAACACGGCGGTCATCGGCTTGATCGCTTCGAGCTCCGCCTTGAGCGGGATCAGGTGCTTGTGCTCGTCGAGCACGCCGGCCTTGAGTGCCGCCTGGTAGGCGTTCTCCGGGAAGATGTCCCAGCCGCCGAACACGATGTCGTCGAGGTTCGCGAGGGAGACGTACTCCTTGATCGACGGCGAGTTGTTATCGGTGCGCTTGCCGAGTCGAATGTGACCGAGCTGGGTCAGCGATCCGATCGGCTTGCCGATACCTTTTCGGATCGCCTGCACACCTGCGATGAACGTGGTGGCGACGGCACCCATGCCTGGAAGCAGGATGCCGAGCTTGCCGGAGGCCGGCTTGACGTTCACGCCTTTCTTCAATGCCATCGCGATTACTCCTCGGTGAAAGCGGGAACTTGCACCAAGGGGGTAGGTCTCGCAAGGGTGAAGGCCGCGGTTCGCCGCGCCTGGCGGGGTATGCGCCGGCTATTGCCAGATCGACCTATGAAGCCGAGTGAAACACGGGGCGGATCGCCGCAGGATCGTTGGTCATGATGCCGTCGGCGCCGAGGGCGATCAGCCGCGCAGCTTCTGCGGGGTCATCGATGGTCCAGAAGTCGACGCGGAGCCCCAGGCTGTGACACTTCGCGATGAACGCCGGGCGATCGAAGCGAAGGGCGCCGTGGTGGGTTGGCACCTGGACCGCGGTGCCGGTGAAGGGCAGTTGCCGCCACAGCAGCGCGGGGAGGGAGAGCAGCGAGATCACCTCGCCCTGCGAGAGCGCGGTCTCGCCGCCGTAGCCCTTCCGGCGGATCGCGATCGCCGCGCCGGTCTGGAAGCTCGCCAGCGTGACGCGCTCCTCGGCGTGCTTCGCGCGGATCAGTGACAGCACGGCCTCGACCGGGGACGACTTGATGTCGAGGTTGATCTGGACCCCCGGAAACGCGTCGAGGATCTCGGCGAACGTCGACACCTGGAAGCCCTGGCCGGCGAACGGTCGCGTGCCGTCCTTGGCGACGAAGCCCCAGCCGATGTCGAGGGCGCGGGCCTCGGCGAGGTCGAGCTGCGACCACAGCCAGCGCGCACCCGTCATCCGCGCGCACGACTCGTCGTGGACGACGATCAGCTGCTCGTCGCGGGTGAACTGGACGTCCATCTCGAGCGCCTCGACCCCGATCTGCAGCGCACGCTGAAACGACTGGAGCGTGTTCTCCGGCAGCTCGGCGGCGGCACCGCGATGGGCGTAGAGCCGTCGCGGATGCATGCGCTACGACTCTTCTTCGAGATCGAGCGCGGCCACCGGCACCGGCGGCGGGCGCGGATCGCGCACGTTGACCACCTCGACCGCGTACTTGATGTCCTTCTCGGCGAGCGGGTGGAGGTAGCGGACGTCGACCTCGGTATCGGTGACCTTGTCGACGAGCAGGATCACGTTCATCCCGTCGGCGGCCTTGGCTGCGAACTTCTCGCCGGCGACGAGCTTCGCGTCCTTGGGAAACTCGCTGCGCTTGAGCTTCTTGGTCGGCTGTTGCGCACCGAAGGCATCCTTGGCCTTGATCACACCGTCGCGCTTCGCGCCCTTCTCGAGGCCTGCGAGGATTGCCTCGAGAGCTGGCAACATGCCGCTGCCACCACCCTGGATATACTCCACGGTCTTTTTCTCGAGTGACTCACCTCCCACGACGGAGAGGTCGACCTTGACGGTGACCCGGTAGCCCTTCTCGATCTTCACGTCGTCGACGTTACACGTACCCAACCCACGACACTACCGTCCGGGATCGTGAACGCGGAGTGTCGGATTTGGCGGCGGTCCCACGTCCTTGCGATAAGTTGCGCCCTGGCACGCGGCCCGCATAATCGGTTTCCGCTCGCATGTTGTCTCGCCTCGTTCTCATCGCTCTGCTCGGTTTCGCCGCCGCGTGTACCCATAGCAACTCGCCCCAGCTGCGCGTGATCGGCGTTCACGATGCCCCTCGCCACGAGGTGGTGTTCGTTCAGGTGACTAACCCCGCGCCACGCCCCATGCGGTTGACCAAGCTCGAGTACACGTTTGCCGCCGCCGGCAACACGGTCTCGACCGGTCAGGTCCAGCTCGAGCGCGACGTCCCGGCGAACGCGACCATCGTTGTCGAAGTTCCACTCGAGGGATCGTCGGATGTTCCTCTCACCCTGACGGGAAAGCTGACAGCCGAGCTCGACCAGATCGTCCGGACCTTCAAAGTCTCGGCGGCCGTCGACCCCAACGCTAGCAACGAGTAACTAGCTGGAATCACGCGAGACCCACCCCGCTGGTTGATGCCCCACATGGAACGGCGCGAGGCTGCCCTCCATGCGGAAGACAACAATTCTGATCGCGATGCTTGGCTGTGTGGCCATCGCATCCGCCGACGCGAAGAGGCAGGTCCGCTACATCGGCCTTCATCCCGTGGCGAAGAGTGAGGGTGGTGGGATCTGCTACATCGAGGGACCGCACGTCCACGTCTATGAAGCCGACAAGCTTCAGTACCGGGACCATCACGGCGCCAACTTCTTCGTAGGCGACCCGGTCGCGTACGGCTACGACGGACCGAAGAAGGCCTACAAGGGCCATCATCCGATCCACGTCGAGGTCGTCGTCGGCACGCCGGAGCCGGACACCGAGTGGTGCTACCTCGACGGTCCGCACTTCCACACGTTCGCGCCACCCGAAGGCCCGGAGTTCACGTTCAAGGGCGAGGCGTACTTCTACGTCGCCGAGCCACCGACCGTGTACCTCGAGGCGCGCCCCGCGTTCGTCGGCATCAACGCGATCTACACGCCGCTGGTCTACGCGCGGCCGAGCATCGTGATCGACGCGCCGGTCGGCTGGATCGGCGTGCGTCCCGGCTTCGGCGTGGTCGTCGGTGGGCCGGCGGTCAACGTGGTGACGCCGGGCGTGGTCGTGCGCGGCCCCAACGTGAAGGTCAGGGCGGGGATCGATGTTCGCGTCGTCGTGCCGCCACCGCCGAGCGTGCGGGTCAACGTCGGCGTCGGGATCGGCATCGGCGGCGGCGTCAAGGTGAAGAGCAAGCGAGGTCGTCGATGAGGCCGGCGTGGATCGTCCTCGGCGTGCTCGCGAGTGTGCCCGCGTGTAGCAAGGAAGAAGGCGCGACCGCCTCGGAGGGCACGTCCGCGAAGACCACCGACTCGCCGGAGACCGCGGCCAAGCAAGACAAGCCGTTGACGCCGAAGCGCGTGGCGGTCGTCGATGCCTGGAAGAAGGAGGGGCTGACGGCCACGCTTGCCGCGGGCAGTGGCTTCGGCAAGGACTGCTCGACCGGCACCGTCGACAAGCTCGAGGTCGTGATCTGCGAGTACGGCAACGCCGACGAGGCCAAGCAGGCGGAGCAACCCGGCCTCGACTGGGTCGGGACGACCACGGGCGCGGCGTGGGCGTCGGGCTCGCTGGTGATCGCGGTGGCGGATCGCAAGAAGAGCGACCCGCATGGCAAGACGATCAACCAGCTGATGAAGTCCGCTCCGAAATAGCCTGCGGCAATCTGGCTCCCACCTGGAGCCGCGAACGTGGCATCCAGTCGTCATGGTTCGCTGGCTGAAACGCATCGCGAAGATCCTGGGTGTGCTCGTGGTGCTGTTCGGGTTGATGCAGCTGGTCCCATGCGGGCGCACGCACTCGAATCCGAGCCGCCGCGTCGAGCCCGACTGGGACTCGCCGCGGACGCGCGAGCTCGTCGTGCGCGCCTGCTTCGATTGCCACAGCAACGAGACGAAGTGGCCGTGGTACGCGAACGTCGCGCCGATGTCGTGGGTCGTCGAGTACGACGTCGAGAAGGCGCGCGAGATCGTGAACTTCTCGGAGTGGGGCAAGCATCAGCCGCTCGCGCCGTACTCCGCACACTCGGTCGCTGCGGGTGGCATGCCGCCGGCCAAGTACAAGGTGGCGCACCCCGAAGCCGACTTCACCGAGCAGGAGAAGCTCGACCTGATCCACGGGCTCGAGGTGACGTTGGGCGAACCCAAATAATGGGGACTGTCTTCACTTGCAACACTTAGCTCTCGCAAGTCATCGAGATTCCTCGACGCACTTGGGGACAGTCTTGACTTGAGGCTCAGCGGAAAACCCACAGCCTTGCTGTGATTCAACACCGTCCCCAAACGCGAAAACAATTTCAGCGTGTTGCGCACCCGAAGTAGCGCAAGTGAAGACTGTCCCCAAGCGAGTCCCCGAGCGAGCCGAGTGGTAGCGTGCCGGCCCATGAACTGGCAGGCCCTCGCCGATCAAGCGCTCGCCGGCACCGTGATCTCGCGCGCCGATGCGCGCGCCGTGCTGCACGCGTCGCCCGATGACACCCTGACGCTACTCGACGCCGCGTTTCGCGTGCGCAAGCATCACTGGGGGCGCCGGGTCTCGCTGCACGTGCTCGAGAACGCGAAGCTCGGCGCGTGCCCCGAGGATTGCGGGTTCTGCTCGCAGTCGAGCAAGCACGCGTCGCCGTCGGGCGAGGCGCCGATCAAGTCGGCCGACGAGCTGGTCGAGGCCGCGCGCCGCGCGTACGCCACCAAGGCGAAGCGCTACTGCATGGTCACCGCGACGCGCGGTCCGTCGCAGCGCGACCTCGACGTGATCTGCGAGGCCGCGTCGCGCATCAAGTCGGAGATGGACATCGAGCTGTGCGCGTCGCTCGGCCTGCTCACCGAGGCGAAGGCCAAGCGCCTCGTCGATTCGGGCGTCGATCGGTTCAATCACAACCTCGAGACCAGCGAGCGCCACTACGACAAGATCGTGTCGACGCACTCGTGGAAGGACCGCGTCGAGACCGTCCAGATCGCGAAGCGAGCGGGCATGGACACGTGCTGCGGCGGCATCGTCGGGCTCGGCGAGTCCGAGGAGGATCTGCTCGATCTCGCGTTCTCGCTGCGCGAGCTCGATGTCGATTCGGTGCCGGTGAACTTCCTCGACGCGCGGCCGGGCACGCCGCTCGCCGGATATCCGCTCGTCGAGCCCGCGTTCGCGCTGCGCTCGCTCTGCATGTTCCGGCTCGTCCATCCGCGCACGGATCTCCGGGTGGCCGGTGGTCGCGAGATCACGCTGCGCGCGCTGCAGGCGTTCGCGCTGTATCCGGCGAACTCGATCTTCACGCACGGCTACTTGACCACCGGCGGTGCGACCGCGCACTCCGATCACCAGATGATCCGCGATGCCGGCTTCGAGCTCGAGAACGCGTCCGGCGAGGCGATGCCGGCGGATCCCGAGGCGATGAAGGCGGTGGCGAACCGCCGGCCGTCGCTGCCCATCGCGCACTGATCGATGCCCAAGTACGTCGCGCTGCTCCGCGGGATCAACGTCGGCGGCAGGCACTCGCTGCCGATGGTCAAGGTCCGCGCGGTGTTCGAGGCATCGGGGGCGACGGAGGTCGCGACGTACATCCAGAGCGGCAACGTGGTGTTCGCCGCGAAGCAGGTGAGCGCGGAGGCGCTGGCGGCTGCGCTCGCGAAGGTCGCGGGGTTCGCGGTACCGGTGGTGCTGCGCACGGCGAAGGAGCTCGCGGCGGTGATCGCGTCGAATCCGTGGGCCACCGAGTCGATGCACTGCTCGTTCCTGCCCGCGAAGCCGGCAACCGCGGCGCTCGCCAAGCTCGCGGCGATCGATCACGCGGCGTTCGCACCCGCGAGGGTCGTCCAGCTCGGGCGGGAGCTCTACTTCGATCTGCCCGCCGGCCTCGGCAGCGACAAGCTCGCCGCGACGGTGCTGCGCGCGTTTCCCGACGCGACGACGCGAAACTGGCGCACGGTGCTGACGCTTCAGGGGATGATCACCGCGTCGTGACCAGGGCCGAGCTCCTCGCCGCGTTCGACGCCTTGCCTCCGTACCGGCGATATCAGGCGCTGCGGATCGCGGTGGGCGATGCGCTCCGGGTGTGGCGAGCGTACCGGCAGGACGGCGTGCCGCTCGACTATCGCGACGGCGTCGTCGGCGAGCTCCACACCGTCGACGACACGCTACCGGCGCGCGCGGTCGAGGACATCGACGCGATGCTCGGCGGCACGTTTCCGGATCCGGAGATCACCCACGGCTATCTCGAGCCGATCACCGCGATGCAGGACGGCGACCTCGATTTCCCGAGCACCATCGAGCTCGCGTACTACGCGATCTACAACCTGCATCGGCTGATCGCGAAGGAGGTGACCCCGACGGTCTACGACAGGCAGTCGACGTCGCCCGCCGAGCACGTGGTGGTCGCGCAGGTCTGTGGCGCGATCGCGGCGACCGACGCGTGGGGCGACGAGTGGTGGGCGCGGATCTGGGACGCGTGGGCGTGCACGCCGGACCTGCCGCACACGCCACGGCTGTCGGAACCGGCGTTCGAGGCACTCGTCGCCGGCGATCTCGACGCTGCGCTGCGCGAGCTCGTCGATGACAGCCTGATGCGCGCGATCGTGCTGGCGCTATCCGGACAGCAGCACGAGGCCCTCCTCGCAGCCGCCGCGGGACTCGGTGCGGCGTTGACCGACGAGCTGCGAACCTGGCTCGAGGCGCATCTCTTCGAGCTCTGTCCGGACGCGATCGCCGTCGCTGCCATGCGCGCGCACTACATCGTGATCCGCAGCGAGCGCATCGCGGGGTGGAACCTCGTCGCGCGTCACCCCGAGGTGTTCGAGTACCCGGCGGTCGGCCCGCTGTTTCGGCTCGTGCGCTATCAACACGATGCCGAGCACGGTCAGTTCTTGTACTGCGCGGGCGAATGCGTCGATGCGCAGGGCGCCTGGGCGACCTTCCTCGAGGAGCGCATCACGGATGGGTTCTCGCGGTTCGAGATCTACGGCGCGCGGTCACTCGCTGCGCTGGGCCCGGGAGTGATCGCGCATCACGCCTCGCGCGTCGTGTGGTCCGCGGGCCCCTCCCGCGCGGTGCTCGGCGAAGCGGCGGTGCTCGGAGCGGCGGTCGACGATGACGGCTCTGCGGTGGCGACCCACGACGGCGTGCGCGTCTCGATCTGGGAGCGCGGTGACGACTCGCCGAGCTGTGCGCGGATCACGGGGCCGGCTGCACCGCGGACGATCGCGATCGGCGGCCGCGATCTGCTGGTCGTCTGGGCCGACGGGAGTGTCACGACGCGCCGACTTGGCCAGTGATGTCATGGGTTTATCGAATTCGAAGAATCTCTGTCACTGGACTCGGCAGGGCTGCGTTGGTCGCGTGAAAGGACGCAATCATCCATGCCGCTACTCTCCGCCATCTCCTCGGTCTTCTCCTCGGCTCGTGACTTGATCTACACGCCTCCCATCAACTCGTCCGGTGCCGAGGTCGTGACCACCGACGGCCGCTCGCTGCCGCTGCTCGGCGCGAAGCTGGTCGCGACGGCGAAGGGTGGCATCGCGCGCGTCGTCCTCGAGCAGACGTTCGCCAATCGCCACGACGAGACCCTGCACGTGACGTATCGGATGCCGCTGCCGGCGGATGGTGCGGTGAGCGCGTACGCGTTCGAGATCGATGGTCGCGTGATCCGCGGCAAGGTCGATCGCAAGCACGAGGCGCGCGCGACGTTCGAGCGCGCCGTGGCGTCGGGCAAGACCGCCGCGCTGCTCGAGCAGAACCGCAACGACATCTTCACGCAGGAGATCGGCAACCTGCCCGCGAACAAGACGCTGATCGCGCGGATCACGGTCGACCAGCGGCTCGCGTGGCTACCCGAGGGCGAGTGGGAGCTGCGGTTCCCGACGGTGATCGGGCCGCGCTACGTGGGTGCCAGCGACACGGCCGCGGACTCCCACGACACGGTGATCGCGGTGACCGCGGGCCCGGTGACGGCGCGCGTGCAGATCGCGGTGTCGATCGGCGATCGTCTGCTCGATGGTCGGCGCCCGAGCTCGCCGTCGCACGCGATCAAGCGCGACAGCAACGGTGACCTCGAGCTCGCCACCGAGGCGGCGCTCGATCGCGACATCGTCGTCCGCTGGCCGGTGGCCACGCGCGAGGTCGGGCTCGCGCTCGACGTCGCGCGTCCCGCCGGCGACGACCACGCGTACGGCCTGCTCACGATCGTGCCGCCCGCCAGCGCGGCGAAGGCGGTCTCGCTGCCGCGCGATCTGCTCGTGCTGTTCGATACGTCGGGCTCGATGAGCGGCGCGCCGCTCGACAAGGCCAAGCACACGATCTCGATGCTGATCGAATCGCTCGGCGAGCTCGATCGCCTCGAGGTCATCGAGTTCTCGTCGACCACCACCCGCTGGCAGGCCGATCCGGTCGCGGCGACCGAGGCCAACAAGCGCGACGCGATCCGCTGGGTCCGCTCGCGACACGCGGACGGCGGCACCGAGATGGCGTCGGCGCTGCGCGATTCGCTGCACGCGTTGCGGATCGGCGCGCAGCGCCAGGTGGTGCTGGTCACCGACGGCTACATCGGCGGCGAGCAGCAGGTGATCCGGACGCTGCACGACAACCTCCCGAAGTCGTGCCGGCTCCACGTGCTCGGCATCGGCTCGGCCGTGAATCGCTCGCTCGCGACGGCGCTCGCCCGCGCGGGTCGCGGTGCCGAGGTGCTGGTCGGCCCCGACGAGGATATCGAGCGCGGCACCAAGCGGCTGGTCGACCGGATGCGCGCGCCGGTGCTGACCAACGTCGAGATCTCCGGCAGCGCGCTCGTGAGCTGCGCGCCCGAGGCGATGCCGGACGTGTTCGAAGGCGCGCCGATCGTCGCCGGGGTCGCGCTGTCGCCGGAGGGCGGCGAGCTGGTCGTGCGCGGCGAGCTCGCGCATGGCGAGGCCCGGCAGGGGCATCCGTATCGCGTCGCGACGGAGGCGTGGATTCAGCGGATCACGGTGCCGGCGCAGCGGCGCAGCCGCGAGCTTCCGGACCAGGGCGAGGGCAACCAGGCGATCCCGGCGCTCTACGCGCGCGAGCACGTCGCGGATCTCGAGATGCGGTGGACGATCGGCGACCCCAAAACGATCGATCGCGAGATCGAGACGACCGGCGTCAAGTTCCAGATCGCGACGCGGCTGACGTCGTGGGTCGCCGTCGACGAGGCCTCGCACGTCGAGGGTCCGTCGCGTCACGAGGTCCAGCCGCAGGAGCTGCCGTACGGCACGTCGATGGGCAGCTTCGGGTTGCGTGCGGCGAGTGCGCCGCAGCAGCAGATGCAGAAGACGATGATGTACAGCGAGCGGCTCGGAGGCTTGGATTACGGCGCGTCGACCGAGCTGCTCGGAGGCGCGTCCTTCGGCGACGAAGAAGACTCGCTCGGCTCCGCGGACTTCAGCGTCGAGGAGACCACGGGGAGCGCGGCGCCGAGCTTCGCCCGCATGTCGTCGGTGCCGGTGGCGAGCGCACCACGGGCGATGTCGTCGCCGGCTCCGGCCGCGCCTGCCCCTGCGCAGGACCGGCCGCAGATGTTGCAGATGGCGAAGCGTGCGGCACCGATGATCCGCGAGGAGCTCGAGCCGGCCGCGCTCACCGCACCCTCGCCGACGCGTGCGAAGCGTCGCCTCCCGCTGCTGCTCGCGCTGCTGTTCCTGCTCGCGGTGATCTCCTTCCTCGTCTGGTGGCTCGTGCTGTGACCGACTCGGACTTCCTCCACGCGCAGATCGCCGCCGGCGACGCCGATGCCTTCGGGCAGTGGCTCGCCGCGGCCGAGCCGCGCGTGCGAGGGAGTCTCGCGTCGTTCGCGCGTGTCGTCGACACCGAGGCCGTGCTGCAGGAGGCGCTGGTGCGCGTCTGGCAGGTGGCGCCGCGCTTCACGCCGGACGGCCAGCCCGATTCGTTGATCCGGTTCGCGGTGCGGATCGCGCGGAACCTCGCCGTCAGCGAGCTGCGGCGAACCAGGGCGAGGGCGATCGAGGCCGAGGACCTCGACGAGGGCGTCGTCGACGCGCCGGTGCCGGATCCGATGTTGCGGCAGGCGATCGTCGACTGCCGCGACAAGCTCCCGACCAAGCCGCGGATGGTGCTCGATGCCCGGCTCGAGGCGGCGGGCGGGCGCGACGACACCGAGCTCGCCGAGGGGCTCGGCATGCGGCTCAACACGTTTCTCCAGAACTTCACGCGCGCGAGACAGCTGCTTGCCGATTGCCTCGGCAAACGAGGCATCGAGGTCTAGCCGATGAACGACGAAGAGCTGATCGAACAGGTCGCCGGTGCGTATCGTCCGCCGTCGCGCGACGAGCTCCGCTATCACCCGTCGTGGCACGACCTCGACGATGCCGGTCGCGAGGCAGCGTACGAGCGCGCCCGCAGCCTGCGGGTGATGGAGGCGGCCCTCGATCCGCAGGGGCTGTCGACGACGGCGCGTGCGGTGCTCGCGCGCATCCGCTCAGCGTGAGCAGGCCGGCTGGTAGCCGAGCGTGCAGGCGCGCTTCCAGGCGCTCTTGGCCTCGCCGGTGTTCTGCGGCGTGTCCTTGCCGGCGTCGTACATGTTGCCGAGCATCACGCAGCCGAACACGTCGCCACCGGCGCACGAGATCCTGACCAGCTCGAATGCGCGCGCGAGGTTGCGGCTCCCGGCGGTGCCGCTCTGAAAGGCGAGGGCGCGGCTCGTGCAGTGCGGAACGTCGCCGGTCTTGCAGTCGTCCTCGTCGAATCGATCGGGGACGCGCGGCGCGGGCCGGGCCGGCGTGGGCTTCTGCCAGAAGCTGAGCTCGACGAGATCGAGCCCCAGTCCGGCGCTCTCCTCGAGGGCGAACACGTGAAACTCCTCGCGATCGAACACGATCGATTGCTTGGTGTACGGCTGCGTCGCGCCCGGCCACTTCAGCACGCTCCCGAGCGGCAGCGTCGGCGCGAACCGCTTGTTGTCGAGCACGACCGCGCCGCCGAACAGCGTCTTCGGCGAGAACGACGTCGACATCGCCTTGAACGGAAACGTCGCCGAGATGCAGCGCCCGTCGCCCGACTTGCCGTTGCTCCCGTAGGGCTCGTAGACCAGGATCCCGAGCGTGTCCCACGTGTGGATCCGGTTCGCGCCGCCGGAGTCCCAGGTCCGATCGGGCTCGCCGTAGATCGCCTTGATGTCGGCGACGCGCGGCTGACCGCTGATCGACACGCCGTTGAACGTGATCGCCTTGCCGGTCACCCGGATCTGCACGTCGGCGGCGCGCTGCGGGAGGCGGTGGGCCGGCGGGATCGCGACGGTGAGCTTGATCGCGTCGGTGGTCGGCGTGGTCGGGCCCGGTGTGGTCGCGCCGCCGCAGCCGAGGAGACCCAACACGACGATCGCGGCCCGCATCACCGCGAGCATAGCGCGGTGCCGGCGTATGCTGCTGGCATGCGCGTGCTCTGCATCTCCGGCAAGCGGTTCGCCGGCAAGGACACGCTGGCGCGCCTGCTGGTCGCTGCCGCGCGGCGACGAGACCTCGCGCTGTCGACCTACGCGTTCGCCGGCGAGAGCAAGCGGATGTTCGCCGCGGCGCGGCCCGACCTCGAGCTGGCGCGGCTGCTCGACGATCGCGACTACAAGGAGCGGTGGCGGCCGCAGCTGACGCAGTTCACCGTCGAGGCGCTCGCGGCGGATCCGTTGATCTTCGTGCGCGAGGTGATGCGTCGGATCGCGGAGCCGGCGGTGATCACGGACCTGCGGTTGCGCCTCGAGCTCGAGCATCTGCGCGCCGTCTGCGAACCTCACGTCGTGCGGATCACGCGGAGCGACCCGCTGCGGACCGCGTCGGGCTGGACGTTCGAGCCGGCGAAGGACACCCACCACACCGAGACCGAGCTCGACGATCCGGGCCTGTGGAGCGAGGTCGTGCCGAACGACGGCAGTGAAGCCGAGCTCGCCGTGCGCGCGGACGAGCTGCTCAGCCGATGGCTCGCGCGACCTGACGCGCCACGTAGCGACCGCTGACCATGCTGGCGACGATGCCGCGGAACCGGCCGCAGGCATCTCCGGCGATCCAGACCTGCGGCGCCAGCTGCAAGCCGTCGTCGATCGGATAGTCCCCGACCCCTTCGATCACGGGGGCGTGGATCGTCGCGTCGATCAGCGAGGGCACGCGCTCGCGCAGGCGGCGCACGGCGTGATGCAACGCGACCGCGCCGGCGGTGCCGTAGATCGGGACGAGGAGCTCCGGATCCGCGAGCCAGGCGGCGAGGGAGAGCTGGATCGGTTCGCTCGCGGCGGCGCGATCGAGAGCGTCGGCGAACCGGCCACGGACGACGAGCCCGACGTTGCTGCGGCCGGTCGGTGGGCCGTCGGCGCGGCCGGAGAACGCGCGGAGCTCGTCGGCGTGCCCGAGCACGACCTCGCCGTTGCGGCACGTGCAGAACGTGCGGATCTCGAGCTCGCCGTCGCGCAGCACCAGCTTGCCGTCGACGCCGGGCAGCGACGCGAACAGCGGGTGATCCGCTGGTGCTTCGATCCGCACGCCGATCTCGTCGCGCTGGAACGCGTAGCGGACGCCGAGCTTCTCGAGCAGCGGTCGTAGCGCGCGCGGCGACCACCGCCCGGTCGCGATCACCAGGTGCCGCGTCCGGAGCTCGCCGAGGCGATCGACGTGAACGATCAGCTCGCCGGCGCGCGCGACATCGACGACGCGTGCGTCGGGCGCCCGATCCGGGCACGCGCTCCACAGCTCGGCGATGCACGCGAGGCGATCGGCGAACGGGACATAGCTCGATGGATAGTGCTTCTCGCTCCACTGCCCGTCGCTCGGCACGGCGGGCTCGCCGCGCGTGGCCACGGCGCCATGGCGAGCGAGCAGCGCCGCGGTCGCCTCGAAGGCCGCCTCCAGCGCCTCGCGATCCGGTAGCTGCCAGAGCGCGGTGGCGGAGGGGAAGAACGAGTGCTTGCCGTCGGAGAACAGCCCGGCGCCACCGACGCCGCTGAGGATGTCGCGCGCGTCGCCGCGATCGCGCGCTCCCGCGAGGGGCCCGCGATCGATCACCAGGCAGCGGTGATCGCGTGACAGCTCGGCGGCCGCCGACAGCCCGGCGGGACCGGCGCCGATCACGATGACGTCGTGGAGCACTGGCGCGCATAGTAGCGTCGCGGTGCTTACGTGCCGGTGTGGGAGAGAGCTTCTCGATCGTGAAACATCGTGAGCCGTCGTACGGACGATCGATCGCTGACTCGCTCCTACATTCGACTGCGTTTCCCCGTGCTTGACGTCTCCGAGAGGAAGAGCGCACGGTGAGTTCGTGAGCTCTCACGCCCGTGCTGTGAAGAGACTCGGACGCTACGAGATCGTCAAGCACCTCGCACACGGTGGGATGGCGGAGGTGTTGCTCGCGAGGACTGTCGGGATCGAAGGGTTCGAGCGCCATGTCGTGCTCAAGCGGATCCGCGCCGATGCCGCGTGCGATCAGAGCTACGTCACGATGTTCCTCGACGAGGCGCGGATCGCCGCGTCGTTGCATCACCACAACATCGTGCCGGTCACCGACATCGGTCGCGACAACGGCGAGTACTTCTTCGCGATGGAGTACGTCCACGGCGAGGACGCGCGTGCGCTGCTCGCCGCGATCAGCCGGCGCGACGAGCTGGTGCCGCTCGAGCACGTGTTGTCGATCGCCTGCGCCGCGGCGGCGGGGCTCCATCACGCGCACGAGAAGCGCGGCCCGGATCGCGCACCGCTCGGGCTGATCCATCGCGACGTGTCGCCGGCGAACATCCTGATCGGGTACGACGGCTCGGTCCGGCTCGCCGACTTCGGGATCGCGAAGCTCGGCGTCGGCCACGGTACGCGGCGTCGCGCCGAGACCCAGGTCGGCACGCTCAAGGGCAAGGTCGCGTACATGTCTCCCGAGCAGTGCGTCGGCGAGGCGATGGATCGCCGCAGCGACGTGTTCTCGCTCGGCATCGTGCTCTACGAGCTGTGCACCGTGCGCCGGCTGTTCAAGGGCGACAGCGACTTCATGACGATGACGTCGATCGTGCTCGGCTACATCCCGCCGCCGTCGAACTACCGGCCGGAGCTGCCGGCCGAGCTCGAGGCGGTGATCCTCAAGGCGCTCGCGGCCAAGCCGGAGGATCGCTACCAGACCGCCGAGGAGCTGCGGTTCGCGCTCGAGAAGGTCGCGAACCAGCTCGGGCTGTCGCTGCTGCCGACCTCGCTCGCCGACTTCATGAAGCGCACGTTCGGCGAGCGCCTCGAGCCCTGGCTCGACGACGCGATCCCGGAGGATCTCGACGTCGACTTCGATGGCTCGCGCAGCGGCGTGGTCAGCGCACCGATCGAGAGCACGGCCTCCCCGGGGATCACGGC
>Ga0075163_10001525_pt1 | contig 31233 bp, 37 predicted proteins | sample JI1023141ADNA_FD_71478 | JGI IMG/M metagenome (GOLD analysis project Ga0075163, IMG submission 71478) | Wastewater effluent complex algal communities from Wisconsin, to seasonally profile nutrient transformation and Carbon sequestration -... | ecosystem: Engineered > WWTP > Effluent > Algae...
GCGCGGCCAGAGCGGGTGATTGGCATGCACTTTTTCTCGCCCGTGCACAAAATGCCGTTGCTCGAAGTGATCGTTGCGCCAGACACGAGCGCGGAGACGACGGCCACGGTCGTGCAGTATGGTCGGCAGTTGGGCAAGACGGTCATTGTGGTCCGCGACGGCCCCGGGTTCTATGTCAATCGCATACTCGCTCCGTACATCAATCAGGCTGGACGGCTGCTCGATGAGGGGGTGGCGATCGACGCCATCGATGCGGCGCTCACCGATTTCGGATTTCCCGTGGGCCCCATCACGCTGCTGGACGAGGTCGGTCTCGATATCGCGGGAAAGTCCGGTCCGATCATGGCCGCCGCGTTTGGCGCGCGCATGCAGCCCTCCGCTGCCTTGGCCCAGGTCATTGCCAGCGGCCGACTCGGTCGCAAGGTGAAGCGCGGATTCTACCGCTACGACGAACAGGGTAAGCGGCAGGGCATCGATGAAGCGGTGTATGCGCTGACCACCGCCGGAAGCGCCCGGCAGTCGATGACGGCTACTGCGATTCAGCAGCGGACCGTCCTGCCGATGTTGAACGAAGCGGTGCGCTGTCTCGAGGACGGCATCATTCGATCACCGCGCGACGGCGACATCGGGGCGGTGTTCGGCATCGGCTTTCCACCGTTTCTCGGTGGACCGTTTCGGTACCTCGACACGCTCGGCGCCTCCGAGGCCGTCTCACAGCTCGACGCGCTCGACGCGCAGTTCCCGGGATGCTACACACCCGCCGCGTTGCTGCGCACGATGGCCGCGAGCAACACGCGCTTTCATCCCGCTCGCTGAACCACGCACCGGTTCACGTGTCTTCCACGTTCCTCCTGCACAGACGATGACACTCGAACGCCCGCACGCACGCATTGCTGAACTGATCGACGCGCTCGAACAGGCGCACCGTGAGATGATGGACGTGGTGACGGTCATTCCCCCGGAGACCCGCGAAGCGCCCGCGAGAGACGGAGCGTGGTCGATCGCCCAGCACCTCGAACACTTGACGCTCGTGGAGGACAGTTCGGGTCGGCTGATTTCGCGGCTGATCAAACAGGTCGCCGAGGCCGATGCCCGCGAATCGGACGACAGTTCCGTGCTGCACTCACTCGACCAGTTTCGCTTGTGGACCACCACGGCGCCGTTCAACGCCCCCGAGATCGTCCAACCACGGGAGGGGCTCTCCTCGGCGGACGCCCTGGCCCGACTGCTCACGGCCCGGCAGCGCACCATCGCCGCGCTGCACAAGGCGTCCGGACTCGCACTCGGGACGGTGTCCTTTCCGCATCCGGCCATGGGGCCGATCGACGGCTACCAGTGGGCGCTGATGATTGCCCAGCACCAGCGGCGGCACACCGAACACATCCGCCGGCTGTCGGGCCTCGACGACGCCTGAGCTGTGGCGTCCGGGCCAGTTCCCGCCCGGACGTGCTCCCATGTCTATATTCCCCGGGGCGCTTGGGGGCCGGACGCTCCCGCCAACCGGATGCTCCTTACCGGAATCCGCACTCAGCGCTTCGTCCCCTTCTTTTCGACATGCTTCGTACGTCACTGCTCTACCTGTCGCGCCAACAGCGCGTGTTCAACTTCATCAAGAACGTGGGATTCGCGCGCAAGATGGCATCCCGCTTTGTGGCCGGTGAAACCATCGACACCGCGCTGGATGCCGTCGTCGCGCTGAACGCCAAGGGCATCACGGCGTCGCTCGACCTGCTTGGCGAAAGCGTCAACAGTGAAGCGGAAGCACGCGAAACCGGTCGGCAGTATCTGCTGCTGCTCGACCGCATCCATCAGCGCAAACTCGACGCCAACGTCTCGGTGAAACTGACGGCGTTGGGTCAGGATATTTCCGATGCGCTTGGTGTCGAGGTGGTCCGCAGCGTGCTGGACCGCGCCAAGCAGTACGGATCGTTTGTACGACTCGATATGGAATCGAGTGCCTACACCGACCGCACACTGGACACGTTCGAGTCGCGCCTGTATCCCGATTTTCGCGACCATGTTGGCGTCGTGCTGCAAAGCTGTCTGCGCCGCACACTCGATGATGTGGCGCGCGCCAATCGGTTGCAGTGTCGTGTGCGCATCTGCAAGGGCGCCTACCTCGAACCCCCCGAAGTGGCGTTTCCGGACAAGGCCGACGTGGATCGCAACTATGTCGAAGCGATGCACCGGCTGATGGAACATGGGCGGTATCCGGGCCTTGCGACGCACGACGAAGCGATCATCGCGGAGGCCAAGCGCTTTGCAAAAGAGCGGGGCATTGCCACCGACCGCTTCGAGTTCCAGATGCTCTACGGCGTGCGGCGTGATCTGCAGGAACAACTCGCACGCGAGGGATACCGCATTCGTGTGTACGTGCCATTTGGCACGCAGTGGTATCCGTACCTGATGCGGCGACTCGCCGAACGCCCTGCGAATCTGGCGTTCATGACGGGCAATATCGTGAAGGAGATGTTTGGGGGCCGTGGCAACGCGGCACGCACGGGCGCGGCCAACGGGGCGCACTGAGCGAGCATCCCGGACATCATCTTCCCCCTGACCACAGCAAGGGGGACGAACGCACGCTCGGTGGCTACATGGCCGTGCATGCGCGGCCGGCCGCCTTCGATGGTGTCGACGGCGCCTCGTATTCTGTGGACATCCTGACAGGCCCGACCGGTGATACCCAGTCGCCATGGGGAGCCTACCTCTTCTTTGTGAAGTGGGGGCCAGGTGAACCACAGGTGATCGGCCATCTCGAAACGGACTTTCTGGCCACCGGGGAGTCGGAGTCGATTGTGCGGCACCGAGTCGCCGCCATGCCGCTGGCGACCGTCAAAGCCACCCTGGACGGACTGATTCGCACGACCACCGCCAGCTCGCCCGCCCGGGCATGGTGGGACGTCGCGGCGACCGAACACGGCGAAGATGATGAACCCGCCGCACCGGAGTCGCGCGCATGAGTCCGAACGAATCGCAACCCACCGTCGCGTCCACCGAACAATCGCAGGACGCGGTGGTGTTGCAGGGCACCGGAGGCGCATGGCAGGTGCGCACCGATTCGGGTGAGCAGCTTGAAGTGTCGCTGCGCGGCCGACTGAAACGCGAGCCGGGTCGCGATGCCCGTGCGCGCGATATGCAGGACCGTGGTGGCGGGCGGGAGTCGATGCGCCGCAGCACGCGCACCGACGACGCGAAACCGCTCAAGCTCACCGTTGGCGATCGCGTCACCATCACCGCCGATGTCGCCGCCGATGCGGGGGATGTGTCCTGGGCGATCGATCTGATTCACCCGCGCCGGAGTCAGTTGGCGCGACGCAGTCCCGGTGGCGCGCGCGGCGAGCGCATCATGGTCGCCAATCTTGATCAGGTGCTGGTGGTGTTTGCGGCGGCGCGCCCCGAGCCGCATCCGCGCATGCTCGATCGCTTCCTCGTCATCGCCGAAGCGAATGGACTCGCGGCACGCATCGTCATCAACAAATGCGAGCTCTCCGACGAGGCGCATATCCGCGCGCACTTTGCCGAGCAGCTCGCGGCCGGGTATCCGATGCACTTGACCAGCGTGGTAACCGGCGAAGGGCTGGAGGCGCTGCGTGCGGAGGTTGAGGGACGCAGCTCGGCGCTCACCGGTCCGTCAGGCGTCGGCAAGTCGTCGCTGATGAATCGACTATTCCCGGGATTGGCGCTGCGTACGGCCGAAATCAGCGAAAGCGTGAACAAGGGGCGACACACCACCGTCGGCGCGGTGCTGCATCCGTTGCCCGGAGGAGGATTTGTGGCCGACACGCCGGGACTTCGTGAAGTCGGGCTGTGGAACATCGCCCCCGAAGAATTGGCTGCCTGTTTTCCGGAATTCCGACCGCTGCTCACCGAATGTCGGTTTGCCGATTGTCTGCATACGGTGGAGCCGGGGTGCGGCATCCGGGAGGCCGTGAAATCGGGACAGGTACGGCCAGGACGATACGACAGTTACCTCAAGCTGCGGGCCGAATTGGTGGAAGGCGCGGCGGATTTCTGGTAAGGTCGCGCCCGGCAATGCATCTGCCCCCGGGATACGGGCGTAGTGCTCGTACGGACTATGACGCACTTCGCCCACTACGCCCACTCGCCGCAACCTTCCATCGGGCTGTTCCCGACCTGGAAATCGGAGTACGTTGATCGCCACGTTCCCCGGCGTGTCGACCGACACACCGGTTTCTTCGAGCCTGCCGCCTTCGTGATCCACGCACTCTCCAACCCCGGTTCGCCCGCCGACGACGATGTGTCGTTGATTGACGCGATGGCGCGGGGAGACGAGCCAGCGGCGGCGGTGCTGTATGATCGGCATGGCGCCGCGATGTACGGTCTGGCGCTGCGCATGGTCAACGACAGCGCCGATGCCGAAGACGTGGTGCTCGATGCGTTTGCGCAGGCGTGGCGGGATGCGGCGCGATACGACGCGTCTCGCGGCACGGTACTGGGCTGGCTCACCACGATTGTGCGCACCCGCGCGCTCGACGCCATTCGCGCGCGCGGTCGCCGTGCGAGGATGGAGGAATCGGCCACGGTCCGGCTCGACGAGCCGCCCGCCATGGGTGAACCGACGCCGTCGCCCGATCGCGCGGTTGAAGACGCCGAACGATCCCGTGTCATCGGTGGCGCGCTGCGTTCACTGCCCGACGCGCAGCGCCACGCCATTGAGCTCGCGTTTTTTGAGGGGCTCACGCATCAGGAGGTGGCCGAACGGCTGCGTGAGCCCTTGGGCACCGTCAAGACCCGCATTCGACTGGGCATGCTGAAATTGCGCGAGATGTTGGGTGGACTCGCCCCGGAGCCCGCGTCATGAAACCGCTCACACTCGACGAGCTGCGCGAACTGGCGCCGGCGTTCGTCATGGGCACGTTGTCGCCGGACGAGCGTGCGCATTTCGATGCCGCGATGGCCGATCCGGCGGTTGCCGCCGAGATGGCACCGGAAATCGATGCGCATCGCGCTGCGATGGATTTTCTGGCGTCGTCGCAAGCCGTGACGCCACCCCCATCGCTCAAGGCGCGCGTCGCGCAGCGAATTGCCGACGAACAGTCGGCGGCCGCCCGGCTGGTGTCGATGCACATGGCAGAAACCGCTGAGATTCAGGCGGCGGAAGCGATGACACCCGTCGTTCCGTCATCTGCGGATCCGATGGTTGCGGATCCGATGGTCGCGCCCGCTCCGCAACCAGTCGCCGCGCCGATGGCCACACCGTCGGCGGCGGGTCCGGTTATTCATCGTGCCACGCGTACGCCGCCGTACCCGCAGGCCCCGGTGCGCCGCGCCGGTGGCGTGCTGCCGTGGGCAACGGCAGGTGTGTTTGCGCTGGCCATGGCGGCATCGGTTGCGCTGCTGCTCCGTACGCAGAAAGAAGTGAAGACGCTCCGAACCGACCTGGCCGCCGAACGCAAAGTTGTTGAACGGATCACCGAGCGACTGGCGTCGCGCGATTCCACGGTGAACGCCCTCACATCGGCGGACGGCGATTTGACGCTCGTTCAACTGGTATCGAACGCGGTGTCTGCGCCCACTATGCAAGTGTTCTGGAATCGGCGTCGCGGCACTGCGGTCGTGCATGCGTCCGGGTTTGCGCAGGTCGCCAAAGACCGCGCGTATTGCCTGTGGATCATCAGAAACGGCAAACCGCAGGCCGTCGCGATGTTCACACCGGACGCGGAAGGCCATCAACTGATAAACAGCGTCGCAGTGCCGCTGGACGCCGCCAACATCGCGGCGTTCGCCGTGACCGAAGAACCGGCGGGCGGTTCACCGCAGCCGACGATGACGCCATTTCTGGTGGGCGCGGTCGCGCCAAAGTAGTCTCGACGACGGTCTACTTCGCGCGGACGGTGCCCAACCCACCGTCCACGCCAAAACACTGTCCCGTTATCCACCGCGCGTCATCGCCGAGCAGCCACGCGATCAGCGCGGCCACATCGTCAGGCTCGCCAAGACGTCCGAGGGCGTGCATGGCGCGCGACGCCTCAGTAGCGGACGCAGACGCGGTGATGCGTGCCGTCATCGGCGTCCGCACCAAGCCTGGCGCGACGGCGTTGACGCGGAGCCCCCGCGTTGCGTAGGTGGCCGCCGCCGACACCATGAGACCAAGCACGCCGGCTTTCGCGGCCGCGATCGCCTCGTGGTTGGCGAGACCGACGCGCGCGGCCGCTGAGCTGCACAACACCACGGCGCCACCGTCCGTCATCAGCCGCGCCGCCGTTCGTACGACGGCAAACGCCGTGGTGAGGTTGGTGGCGATGGTCGCGTGAAACTCATCCGACTTGGTCAGATGCGCAGGTTTGAGCAACAGCGATCCCGCGCAGTTGACCATCCCGTCAATCCGCCCAAGCTCGGCATGCGCACGATCGCCGATGCGATCCATGTCGGAAAAATCGGTGGCATCGACCACCGCGTACGACGCACCGATCTCCGCGCCCAGCGCGGCAAGCCGTGATTCATCCCGGCCGGCAAGAAAGAGCGACGCGCCGCCAGCGGACAGTCGCCGCGCCAGCGCCGATCCGATGCCACCGGTCGCGCCCACAATCAAAATCGCAGAAGTCATGCGGGCGAAACCCGTCGGGCACGCCCGTGGTTCCCGCCTGTTCCCGACGTCAGCGCGAGTGACGTCGGCGGCGGTGGCTACGGCGAAAGTCGCCGGCGCTGCCAGACGCCTGCTTGCTTCCGAAACTGGATCCGGTCATGCAGTCGGCTTGGGCGTCCCTGCCAGAACTCGATCTCTTCGGGGACGACGCGGAACCCGCCCCAGTGATCGGGAAGCGGCACGGGACCGTCGCCAAAGCGTGCCTCGTTCGTCGTCAGTTCGGCCTCGAGCACTTCACGCGATTCCAGAGGCTCGCTTTGACGTGATGTCCACGCCCCGATGCGACTCGGGAGTGGGCGAGACTGGAAATACTCGTCCGACTCGGCGCGCGACACGCGCTGCACCGCGCCGGCGATGCGAACTTGCCGCTCGAGCTCAGGCCAGAAAAAACAGAGCGCTGCATGTGGATTGTCGGCGAGTTCCTGCCCCTTCCGGCTGCGATAGTCCGTGTAAAACACGAAACCGCGCGCGTCGGCCGCCTTGAGCAAGACCACGCGCACCGACGGGTACGCATCCGGCGTCGCCGTGGCCAGACTCATCGCGTTCGGTTCATTGACTTCGGCCGTGATGGCCTCTTCGAACCAACGATGAAACTGCACCATCGGGTCAGCATCAACGTCCGATTCGGAAAGGGCTTCGCGGCGGTAGTCGGTGCGAATATCGGCGATGGACACGCGTCAAACCTCGATCAGTGGCAGAGCGGCGCGAGGATACGCATCGGGTACGCCGTCCATCGGATCGCCTGAAAACGGCGCGCCGTCCGGCGTCTCCAGCACAAAGCCCGCATCCTCGATCATGCGCAGATCATCGCGCGCCGTCTGCCCTTGTGTGGTCAGGTAATCCCCGATGAAAATCGAGTTCGCCGGATACAGACCCATTACCTGCATGCTGCGCAGGTGCACTTCGCGCCCGCCACTGACGCGGATTTCCTGCGTTGGCAGCAGGAACCGATAGAGGCAGAGAATGCGCAGGCAGCGGCGCGGATCGAGCGCGCGAACCTGCTCGAACGAGGTGCCGGGAACCGGGATGAGAAAGTTGACCGGCACACTCTTGACGTCGAGTTGGCGAAGCGACAACGCCAGATCGATGACGTCGTCATCACTCTCCCCCATGCCAAGAATGCCGCCGCTGCACGTCTTCATGCCGGCATCTTTCACTGCCTGCACGGTGTCCACGCGGTCCTCGAACGTGTGCGTGGACACGACCTCGGGCGTGAAATTGGCCGACGTATTGAGATTGTGATTAATCGTCTCCACGCCCGCGTCCTTGAGTCGCTGCACCTGCTCGGCATTGAGCAGGCCAAGACAGGCGCAGATCTTGAGATCATGTTTGGCGCGCACGGCGCGCACCGACTCGAGGACCTTGCCGAACACCGTTTCGCCCGGCGTGCGGCCCGAGATCACCATGCACAACGTCCCCGCCTTGAGCTGCGCGGCGCGGTCGGCCGCCTCCATGATCCGCTCCTGCGCGAGCATCGGATACTTCTCGATCTCGGCCGCCGAGATCTTCGATTGCGAGCAGTAGTGGCAATCTTCCGGACACAGTCCGCTCTGCGCATTGAGCAGAAAGTGCAGGCGCACACGATTGCCCCACGCGGCGCGCCGCACGCGGTACGCCGCAGCGAGTTGGTCGAGCAGCGCGTCGTCCGGCGCGTTGAGCACCGCGTGCGCGTCGTCGCGACTGAGCACGTCACCGGCCAATGACAGATCGGCCAGACGTTGCCAGTCGGTTGTCGCAGTGGAAACAGATGAAATCATGAAGAGGCTCAGGCAGAAAACGGAGGAACCGCTGCGCCAGGAGGCGCAGCGATACGATCGGTCAGCAACACATCAAGGCCGCTGCCGGCCGCGGCGATGGCCAGTGCGTCCGCGTCATCGGTCCGATCGATCCACGGGAATCGCAGAATGAGATACCGCGGCAGGAGCGTGACCAGCGCGTCGTAGTTCGTGGCCTCGGCGATGCCAGCGTCCACATCGGTGTACTGCGTCAGGATCACCGCGCGTACCGGCACGTTGGCTGACTCGGCGGCACGTACCGTGAGCAGCACGTGATTGAGCACACCCAGCCGGTTGCCGGCGACGATGATGAGACCACACTGCCAGCGTGCGAACAGATCGAGAAACGAGCACGCGGCGGTAATTGGAACCAACAAACCACCGGCGCCTTCGACGAGCAGAAGATTTCGATCAGCGCAGAGGGTCGCGCAGGCGGCATCCAGCGTTGTCAGATCAATGACAATGCCGGCGCGCTGTGCCGCAACCATCGGTGCCAACGGTTCCTCGAGCACGTACGGGCGCACCAGTGTCAGCGGGTCCTCGCCGCCACTGGCACGTCGCAAGCGTTCCGCATCGGACCGCGGGCCGCCATCGAAGACAATGCGTTCGTCGATGCCGCTTTCGACCGGCTTCATCGCCGCGACACGCAACCCCAGCTGTCGCGCTCGCTCGGCAAGCGCGCAGGCAACCACCGTCTTGCCGATCCCGGTGTCGGTGCCCGTAATGCCGTAGCGCAGCAGCTCCATATCACTCATCGACCGGTCCTCCGGCGCCCGCAGCAAACGGCGACGACTCGGGCGCACGTTCACCGTCAAGAAAGCGCTGCAGGACGGTGTAGACGCGGGCCAGCTCGTCGTTGGTCGTGCAGTAGGGAGGTAGACAATACGCCACGTGGCCGAGCGGCCGCAACAGGATGCCCTCAGCGATGGCAAACGCCGACAGGTCGCGTCCGATGGCGCTCAGATACCCCGGTGGCGCGTGGAGCTCCACAGCCGCCACCGTGCCGATCTGTCGCACCGCGCGCACGCCAGGATGGCCACGCAGTGCATCCAGATGTCCGGCCTGCGCAACTTCGATGCGGATGCGTTCGTCCTCACTCTCGTCGTCGAACAGCTCGAGCGACGCCAATGCCGCCGCGCAGGCGATCGGGTTTGCCGTGAACGAGTGTCCATGAAAGAACGTCTTGGTGCGATCGGCGCTGCGGAACGCGTCGTAGATCGCTTCCGTCGCTGCCGTCGCACCGAGCGCGAGCGCACCGCCGGTGAGTCCCTTCGACATGCAGAGCAGATCCGGTTGCACGTCGGCGCGATCGCACGCAAACATCGGCCCGGTTCGTCCGAATCCGGTCAGGACTTCATCGGCAATCAGGTGCACGCCTGCGTCGCGCGTGCGCTCGCGGAGCGCGCGCAGCACACGTTCGTCCCATACGCGCATGCCGCCGGCGCCAAGCAGCAACGGCTCCACAATCACCGCCGCCAGTTCGCTGCCTCGCACCTCGAATAACGCGTCGAGCGCCGCCAGGGTATCGCCTTCGGACGGGTCCGGCAGCCGCGCGACCTCGAACAGCAGTGGATCGAACGGCTGCGAAAACACGCTGCGTGCACCGGCCGCCATCGCGCCAAACGTATCGCCGTGATACGCATGCTCGAGTGCGGCGACCAGACGACGCGGCGTCTCGCGATTGGCGAAATACTGCAGCGACATCTTCACGGCCACTTCCACGGCCGTCGAACCGTTGTCGCTGAAGAACACGCGTGTCAGTCCGCGCGGGAGACGCGACACCAGTTCGGCCGCAAGCGCCGTAGCGGGTTCATGTGTGAATCCGGCAAACATCACCTGATCGAGCACGGCCGCCTGCTCACTGATGGCGCGTGTGATATCGGGATGGCAGTGGCCGTGCGTCGTGACCCACCACGACGAGATGGCATCGAGCACGGGGCGCCCATCGACATCGTACAGCCAGGCCCCATCGGCGCGTGTGATGTGCACCGGCAGTGGCGCGCCGAGGTGCTGCGTGTACGGATGCCACACGTGAGCGGCATCATGCAGCAAGACGGGATTCGGACGATAGCCGTCCGCAGCCTCGTCGTCTTCACGGTCGGTCATGTCATCGCCTGGTCAGCGTACAGGTGTAGGCGGGCCTGCGATGGGCGCGCGGGGAAGTGAGGCGAGGCGTCGAGGTGGGGCACGCTAACCGAAGACACCGCGTAGCACGTCCGCGAGATTGGCGGCCAGGGCATCGATCAACTCCTGTGGATGCACCGCTGAGACGGACACGCGCAAGCGCGAGGTGCCCGGGGGCACGGTCGGGGGACGAACGCCGCCCACGAGAAACCCGCGTCGCCGCATCTCGCCAACGACTGCCATCGTCCGGTTGGGATCGCCGATAAGAATCGGAATGATGTGTCCATCCGGAATACCAGGCACTTCGCGGCCCGCATCGCGCAGCCGTTCGCGCAGTCGGCGTGCGCGCGCCCGCACGGCGTCGCGCCGCCACGACTCGACCTGCGCCAACCGCAGCGCTTCAAGCGACGCGGCCGCCATCGCTGGTGGGGTGCCCGTCGTGAAAATGAAAGACCGCGCGCGACTGGTGAGAAACTCGATCAGGGTTTGCGAGCCCGTCACCCACGCGCCGGCCGTGCCCAGTGCTTTGCCGAGCGTGCCGACCACCACGTCGATCTGGCCAGTCACTCCGAGCTGTTCGATTGCGCCCGCGCCGGTGTCACCGAGAACACCGGTGCCGTGCGCATCATCGACATACGTCCACGCGCCAAATCGCCGGGCGAGGTCCACCAGCCCATCGAGCGGAAACACATCGCCGTCCATCGAGAACACACCTTCCACGACGATCAGTGCACGCCGATACCGACCGCGGTCGGCGTCGAGCATGGCCCCGAGCGCATCGAGATCGCAATGCGGAAACACCCGCAACGTCGCTTTGGAGAGTCGGCAGCCGTCAATCAACGAGGCGTGATTGAGTGTGTCCGAGTAGATCACATCGTCGCCATCGACCAGTGCCGGGATGACGCCGATGTTCACCATGTAGCCCGATGGAAAGAGCAACGCATGCTCGCAGCCCTTGAAGCGGGCGAGCGCGCGCTCGAGCGCATCGTGAATGGGATGATTGCCGGAAATCAGGCGTGCGGCGCCGGCGCCTGTGCCCTCGGCCTGCAACACGGCGCTGGCGGCGCGTGCGACGCGCGGATCGGAGGCCAGCCCCAGATAGTCGTTCGACGCGAAGTCGGCGATGCGCTCGCCGTTGATGAGCACGGTCCCGGCGTGACGCTGCTGCACGGCGCGCAATGTGCGCCGCAGTCCGGCGGCCTGCAGTGCCTGCAACTCCTCATCCAGGACATCGTGCATGCTGCGCATCGCATCGAATGCTGGATCCGCCGCTTCGTGCGACGTGGGGTCGACGATGGTCATCGCACCACCACGGTGAGGTGTCGGCTGGCGGCGTGCGCCGAGCAGTATCCACCGTACGTTCCCGGTGGAATGGTGTACGACGTCTCCGAGCCCGCATTGGCCGTGAACAAAGCCAGCTGATGCGTCATCGTATCGCGATTGATCACGCGGACGGCACGCCGCGCCCCCGAACCGCCCACGAAAATGGTATCCGACAGTGGACGTCGCCGACCGTAGTGATCGACCACACTCGCCACACCGCCGCGTTCCACCTCGATGGAGAGATCGGGGCGAGGCCAGAGCCACCACGCGACGAGTGTGGAGAGCGCCAGGATGCCAAGCAGCAACAACACGCGGGAGAACATCACGGTGCGCGTACCGGTGCCCGCACATTGAGCGTCCGCCCGTCGGCGAACGTGGCGATCAGTGACACCGTATCGCCGACGACCAGCGCGCGCCGCAGTTCGATCAACATCACGTGCAGTCCGCCGGGGATCATGGTCAGCGTGCTGTCACGGGCAATCACGATGGCCGGACGCGCGCTCATGTGCACCATGCCCTGATGCTGCATGGTCTCGTGCAGTTCGGCGGCCACGGCGGCGGATGACGACCATCCTGTGATGGCGATATCGGCCGTGTCACCATTGGCCAGCGTCAGATAGGCCGCTCCAGTGGCACCCGAATCGGCCGCGCGCACCCACGCGTCACGTACCTGCAACGGCGTGTGGTTCTCCGGGGGCGCAGCACAGGCAACGGCGGTCGCGGCGACGACCGCGATACCACCGAGTGGCCCGACGCCACGCGTGCGCACGCGGCGAGTTCCGGGAGGAAGCAGGCGCATCAGAGGATTGACTCCAGGTCGGCGGCCAGGGCATCCCACCCGATGCCAAACGGGTACATCGCAATCACACGACCGCGGTCGTCCACGAGAAACGCTTGCGCCGAGTGACTGACGAGATAGTTGCTGGCGGCCGTGCCGGTCTCTTTCGCCGCGGTCACGCCGAACGAGGCCATGATGGCCGCTGTCGTGGCAGCATCACCGGAGACGCCCACAAACGACGGATCAAACTGCTTCGCATAGGCATCGGCGATCTGTGGGGTGTCGCGTTCGGGATCGACGGTGACAAAGACAAATCGCACCTTGGCCGCGTCCGCACCCACCTTCTGCTTGGCGCGCTTCCAATCGGCGAGTGTGGTGGGACAGACATCGGGACAGTGCGTGTAGCCGAAAAAGACGAGCATCGGTCGTCCCGCGATCGGCGCGGTCCGCAGCGAATCGCCGGTCGGCTGCGCAAAGGCAAAGGACGCCACGTCGCGCGGCGGTTCCACCATCACGCCGTGCAGTTGCCGTTCGCCGCCACACGCCGTCATCACCACCAGCACACCCAGCAGCCCCACCAGGCGCCGGAGGTCACCGCTGGGACCACCGGCCAGCGGGCGGGGGGCGGCCGCGAAAACCTGACGAATGGCGTCTCGCTGACGCGTCTTGCGTTTCATGGCTCAAATATGCCCGGATCCACAGTGGCGTGCAGGCCTCCCGGACCGTTTGATTTCGCGCACATGGTCATCGAACATCCGCCCGCATCGCGTGCCTTGCACACGCGCCGTCAATGGCTCGTTTTTGGTGCCGTGTCGTTCGTATTGGTGCTGGGTGCACACCTGCTTGACGAGACCGCGTGGCGCCTGCTGCGCGACCCGCGCATCTACGAAAAGGACATCGGGCGCCTGTTTCGTGTCGTTGGGTTTCTTCCCACGTGGCTGATCGTGGCCGGCGCGGTGTGGCTGCATGATCGCGGCGCACACACCGAGGGCCGCGAGTCCGGACCGGGGTGGGGGTGGCGTGGCGGTCTCGTCCTGCTCGCGCCGACGCTCGGCGGTACGGCGGCCGAGCTGCTCAAGTTGCTGATACGGCGCCTGCGCCCGCTGCCGGACCACTTCGAATACGTATTCCGTCCCTTTGCCGATGGACCGCTGTCCAACCGTGGCATGGGGATGCCGAGCAGTCATGCGCTGGTCGCGTTTGCCGGCGCGGCCGCACTCGCGCGCGTGTTTCCGCGATCATGGTGGATCTGGTATCTGCTGGCCACCGGATGCGCCGTCACGCGGATCATGGCGGTTGGCCATTTCCTCAGTGATACCGTCGTCGCAGCCTGCGTGGGATACGCGATCGGTGTGCTGCTGTCACAATCCGGGAACTTCGGTCGTGCAACCGCGTCTTCCGCGACCGCGCTTTCCGCCACCGCGCCTTCCGCGACCGCGCGCAAGACGGCCGGATGACCACACCTGCATTACCGCCGCGTGGCCGCGCGGCTGGCAGTGCGCCATACGCGCCCACCGCAGAGTCGCCGTGTATCAAAGTCTGTCAGATCGATCTCGATGATCGCTGTCGCGGATGCGGCCGCACGCTCGACGAAATCGCGCGATGGCGTGAGATGACACGCGAGGAACGCATCGCCGTCAATCAGCGCATCGGGTTCGTGTCACACGAGCGAACGCGATGACGTGGGCGACGGGTGTTCGACTGGCGATCTGCAGCGTCACGGTCCTGCTCGCGGTTGCCTGTGCCCGCGTCACCGCGACGCCGCAAACGCCGGCTGTCGCCTCGGCGGCGCCCAGCGTGCTGCTCGGCACGTTCACCGATGACTACGATGGCACGTACCGCATCTCGCCGGACGTGTGGGAGCATGGCGCGCGTACGCGCTATGAGATCGTGGCCTGGTATCCGGACTCGCAGTATCTGATTGCCCGCAACGCGGCCACCAATCGCGCCGACGCCGGCCAATGGACACGGATCGACTGGATGACGCTGACCGGCATGGCCCCCTATCAGTGGGCGTATTGCCTGAGTGCGTACAAGGCGCCTACCCGTGACAGTGCGCAGGCCACGCGCGTCGCGAACCGCGGCACGCCGCGGACCGGCTGCAACGGATTCCCGTTTTCACGGATGCGTTCCGGGGGGCGGACGCAACCGTGATTCGGTCATCATCTGCGCCATCTCCAGCCACTCCGCGCGCGTGGTGATCTCGGTGGTGCTGTCCCGGTAGGTGGCGGCCGCACGCAGAATGGCCTGCCGCTTCTGTGCAGCGGGCACGGCCTCGGAGAGGAGAATATCCGACAACACGTCGTGCATCGCGTGCATGTTGTCGAAGATGATGGCCGCTTCCGGGTACCGCGCCGAAAACCGCGGCGCCACCGCCGCCGACATCGGCATCATGGTGGGCATCTCGCTCGGCGCATTCGCAATGAGCGCAAAGAATCGGTCGACGACGCGCCCGACGGCGGTGCGTTGCGCGTCGAGGTGCGGATCGGCCATCAGGGCATCGTACAGCGACATCTGCATCCAGTGATACGTCCAGAGCAGCCCGTTGAACTTGGGCGCACGCTGTCGGAACACCTGTGAGTACGGCTGCCCGTCCATCAGTGCCATGCTCTTGGGATGGCTGCTGAACGCCAAGTCTGGTCGCGACCGATAATACGCGAGCACCCGCGCCACTTCCTTGTCGCGCAGCGACTCATGCCAGTCGGGAATGGCCAGGACGTCGTACAACTGCTTGTGGAGCAGATGCGACCACTCGAACATCGCCACGACCTCGGGCACCAGCGTGGCGTAGCGCGGTCCGACGGCGGCCTCTTCCAACGGCACCGATGGGGGGCGACGCAACACCCGGGTGTCCAGTCGCGCAAACACCGGCCCCTCGATCACCGCGGCCGGTGACGGTTTGGTGAGCAGCGTTTCGTACCCGATGGCGTGGCCGTAGTCGAACGCGTTGAACAGCGCGTCGGCCCGCGCATGATGCGTGCGAAATGCGCCGTTGTGTAACGCCGCCAGATACGTCTGCTCGTACCCAGTGGGCGCGCGAAACGGACCGCGGCAGGCGGACAAGCTTGTCAGCGACACAATGGCGGCACACGCGGTGAGCGTGCGCGCGGTGAGCGTGCGCGCGATCGAACGTCGGGTTGGCCGCGCGCCGCACGACATGTGTGGCGTGCTCACGGCGAGGGGCGCCGGACAACCAGCGGCATGGCGATGTCGAACGATGCGCCGGCGGAAATGGCGACCGAACGAATCGTGCCTGCGAAATGCCAGCTGACGCCGGCATCGACGACCGCGCGCGGGGTTGCCTGCCACCGCACGCCCGATTCAGCGTACATATCGGTGCGATCGTAGAGGCCTACGAACCGCTCGACCACCACGTTCGCGCCAATCAGGAGCGAGGACAACGCCACTGCACGGTCGAGCCCTGCCGCAGCCAGCCACCGGGCGCCAAATGGCCGCGGTGCGCGGCCAATCTCGCGTGTGGCCACCGATGATGTGCTGGAGGATGCGTCCGGCGGTGCGCACATCGCACGCGCGCGAATCGAGGCCGCGGTCGGTGAAGCGGTAAGCGGCGCCATCTCGCAGGGGAGGTCGATGATGATGGGCGGTCCGGCGCAACCGCCGACCCCTGCCGTCACACTGTCTGCTCCCGTGCACGTCGAATCGGCAAACGGTGACGCGACGCGCACCGAGTACACCCCGCCTCCCACATTCACGTGCAGCCGAAGCGCGGCGATGTGTTTGGTGGCAATGAGTTTGGTGACGAACGCCGTGCGTGGTGCCGCCAGCTCGCCGGCAGGCAGGAGCACTTCGGTCGACAACGCCATGGCGGGTCGCCCTGGTGTCTCGAGGTTGAAGGCATGCATGCCGTTCACCGCAACGCCGGCGACCCCGGCCGTGCGTGCGGCGCGGCCGGCGCCAGGTCGGTTGAGCCAGATCACCGGGACACGAAGCCCGAATTCCGTTTGCGGGAGCGCGCCCCACGTGAACCCGGGATCGATGCGTGTGCGGGTAATACCGCCGACCAGACGTTCCACGCGCACGCCAAACAGATCGACGTCGACTGAACGGCGTGTCACCGGCGTTGCGTCGTCAAGACGGCCGGGGTGCCCGCTGTGCGTGTTGATGTACTGCGCCTGCACGGGCGCGGCGGCGAGCGCGATCGCCATCGACAGTCGAACAAGCCACGGGCCAGCGAGGTGCGGGAAGGGCATGGGACCCGAAGAAGTGCGAGCGGACGACGAGCGATGAACGTGTGGGACGTTAGTTCACCGGTCGCGTCGGGGCCATCGTCGGGAACCGCGTGGCGGCGCGCGACGCAGAGCACGTGGTTGACAGCGCCGCACAGGAGAACGTACGCTAAAGATATGCGGTATTTGCGGCGGTCACGTCTGGGCGGGGCGCTCCTCGGCGCCCTGTGGTGCGCGGCCCTCGTGGCGCGCCCCACTTTGCTCGCGTGTCCGATGGGTATGGCGCACGCGACGGCCGCAGCCGCGAGCCTCGCACGACCGGCCACGTCGTTCGCCGCTGGTCAGGTTGCCGCCGATTTACCGCTGGCGGGTGCGGAATCTCACCAGCATCAGGCGCACCCGGCCGATGGGTCGCCCCACGAGCAGTCGCCCGAGCATCAGCACCCGTGTGACTGTTTGGGACATTGCTGTGCCGCGACGGTGGCCATGCCACGTCCGCTGGCCGGCACGATTCATGTCTCGGTCACGATCGTCGAGCGCCGGTCCATCCCGTTGCAGCCGCAGATCGCGGCGGCCTGGGTGGATCACCTCATTCCGTTTGCCACCGCGCCGCCCTCGAATGTGATCGGCTGACCACGGTCGGCCTGTTGGCTCTCTCATTCGAATGCGTGCGGTGACCACGGCGTGCTCCGAACACCCGTGGCCACCAGCGCGCCGCCGTGCGCCTGCGCCAGTGGCACACCGCATCGGCGCACCGCAGCAGCCATCTCCCGGCGCTTCTCGCGCGGAGTCTTCTCATGCCCATCGTATTTCCACGTCGCCCGCGCGTATTCACGCGGGCGCGAGTCGCACTCGCCGTATCCGCCATGGCGGCCACCGGCGCACCACTCCGTGCAGCACCAGCGGCTGCCGCGGACTCGCTCGTGCCGATCAGTATCCGATTCCAAGCGCTCGTCAACAGCGTGCCGTTTGCGTGCGGCACCAGCTATCAGCAGGTCGGGACCTCAAAAGCGACCGTGATTGCCAGCGATTTTCGTTTCTATGTGCACGACGTGCGCCTGATCACGGCCAAGGGAGACACCGTTCGTGGGGCGCTGCGACCAGAGGCCCCCTGGCAGGATGCCGACGTCGCGCTCCTCGACTTTGAGAATGGCACCGCGAGCTGTTCCAATGGCACACCCGAAATGCGCGATCGGGTGGTCGTCCTCGCACCCGCTGGGACATATACCGGTGTCGCGTTCAGCATGGGTGTGCCGTTCAAGCGCAACCATCTCGATGTGTCGCAGGCACCGCCACCACTGTCGTTGTCCCGGTTGTTTTGGTCGTGGACCGGCGGCTACAAATTCATGCGCGTGGACATGCGCGCCACGGCCGCCGATTCGGCGGCGACGCCATGGGTGATCCACTTGGGCAGTACCGGATGTTCGCCGGCCGCGAGCGCCACGACCCCGGTCGCGCAGTGTACGCAACCGAATCGTTCGTCGGTGGTGCTGGATCGATTCGATCCCGCGCGCGACATCGTCACGGCCGACCTCGGCGTGATGCTGGCTCGCACCGACGTGCGAAAGAACCAGCCGCAGACAGCCGCTGGCTGTATGTCGGCTGACACCGACAGCGATTGTGGTGGACTCTTTGCGTCGCTTGGGTTGCCGCACCGTTCGTCCACCGGTGCCGATTCACCCCGCTTCTTCTCCGTATCGCGCGCCGGATCAACCGGCGTTGGCTCTCTGCCGAAGTGAGGACGCGCATGCGCGCACGCCGGCATCCCGGTTGCACGCTCGTCACCGTGCTCGCGTGCGCGCTCGTGGCGCTGGCGGCTGGTGGGCCGCCCGCCGCAGCGCAATCGGCACCCGCGGGCGCGATGCGCGCGGGTGCCGCCACCGATAACACGTGGACGTGGGACCTGCCGACGGGTTTCCCGACTCCGAAAGTGCCGGCGTCGAATCCGATGTCCCGGGCCAAAGTCGCGTTGGGACGGCATCTGTTCTACGACCGGAGACTCTCTGGCAATGGCACGTTCAGTTGTGCCACCTGTCACAAGCAAGCCCTGGCGTTCAGTGATGGACTGGCGCGTGCGGTTGGCTCCACTGGCGAGCGGCATCCGCGGGGGAGCATGGCGCTCATGAACATCGCCTATGCGCCGGTGCTGACGTGGGCCAATCCACTGCAGCGCGAACTGGAATCCCAAGCGCTGGTTCCCATGTTTGGCGAAGATCCCGTGGAGTTGGGACTGAGCGGTTCAGAGGTGGCGCTTCTCACACGGCTTCGTGGGGTACCACGATACGATACGCTCTTTCGCGAGGCGTTCCCCGGCGCGGCGGACGTGGTCACACTCGATCAGATCGTCAAAGCAATCGCGAGTTTTCAGCGAACGCTGATTTCCGGAAAGTCTCCGTACGATGTGTACAAAGCGGGACGCCGGACCGCGATCAGTGCGGCGGCCCGCCGGGGTGAGGAGCTGTTCTTCAGCGAAAAGACGGAGTGCTTTCACTGTCACGGCGGCTTCAACTTCACCGGCACCTCGGACTTTGTCGGCAAAGGGTTCGCCGAGATCGAATTTCACAACACGGGGCTATACAACATCGACGGCAAAGGGGCCTATCCGGCGCGCAATACCGGAGTCGCCGAAGTCAGTGGTGATCCGTCCGACATGGGACGGTTCAAGGCCCCGTCACTGCGCAACATCGCGGTGACTGCGCCGTACATGCACGATGGCAGTATCGCGACGCTCGAGGAGGTCATCGAGCACTACAACGCCGGCGGCCGGACCATCACCCGTGGTCCAAATGCCGGCAACGGCAGCACCAATCCGTACAAGAGCGAGTTCCTGAAGGCCATGGCGCTCACGACCCGTGAGAAACGCGACCTGGTGGCATTCCTCCGCAGCCTCACCGACAGCACATTCCTACGCGACCCACGCTTCTCAAACCCGTGGACCAAACGATGACGCCTCCGACCGCTGTAGTGTCCCGCGCACGCCGCACCACCATTCGCACGCTGATCCGCGCCGGTACCGTCCTGGCCGTGGCGGCGGTCTTGGGCGCGCTCGTCGCGCCACGCATGCAGGCCATGCGTCACCTGAAACTGGTGCGGTCGTCTCCGTCGGCCGACACGACGCTGAGCACGTCGCCCGACGCGATTCGACTCTGGCTGTCAGAACCGGTTGAAGCACCGGTTTCAAAGATCACGCTTGCGACCGAGGCCGGCGCTGCCGTGTCGCTCGACGCACTCACGCGTGACGCGGCGAAAGACGCGCCGTTGGTTGCCAAACTCTCCAAGCCGCTGGCCGTCGGTGCGTACAAAGTCACGTGGAAGGCGATGTCCAAAGACGGTCACGTGGTGAATGGCACCTTTGGTTTTCGCGTCGGCGCTGCGAAGTAGTCGCGCGTGAATACGGTGGCCATCGTCGCACGCCTGATGCTGTACGCGGGTGTCACGATGGTCATCGGCGGCGTTGGTGCGCGCTGGATGGAGTCGCCGTCGTTGCCCGCGCGCGAGTCGCCACCTGCGTCGCGTCAGGGAATGTGGGCGTGGACCGTGGTGCTGGTGGCACTGCTGGTGCTGTTCGTGATGCAGTTTCTGGCGCTTGAACTCGCGCCGACCGCGCAAGACGTCGCGATGTTGCTCCGGCAAACCGCGTGGGGGCACGGCTGGCTGATCCTCGCCGGCGCCGCGCTCATGGGCGCGCTCGCGCATCTCGCACGACTCCCGCTGCTGCTGCGCACAGTGGCCGTGGCGGGTGTTGCCCTGGCGATGGGGGGACTGGGACATGCAGCCGCCGACGAGTCGCTCATGATCGGTCGGTCGCTCGACGCCATCCATGTGGCGGGAATGGGCGTGTGGATCGGCACGCTGTTGTGTGCGCCCATCTCGCCGTCGGCGCAGTGGTGGACACGCTTCAGTCGCACGGCAACTGCAGCGGCTGCGTTGGTGGTGCTCACCGGTGTCGGCGCGGCATTTCGCCGAGTGGGGATGGCGAGCATCAGCGACATCGTGTCGAGCGACTACGGTCGGCTGCTCCTCGCGAAAACGCTGATCGTGCTGGGCATCCTCGCACTCGGCGCGCGCCACCGTCGGAACGTGATCGCGCAGGCGGCCCCGTCACGCGGAAGCGTGCGTACCGAGCTGGCGCTGGCGGCGCTCGTGTTGATCGTCACCGCGGTACTGACCGGCACCGCGCCGCCAGGGGAATAAACACACAAACACCCCGCACACCGAAGCTCGGTATGCGGGGTGTTTTGTTGTCCTGCGGACGCGTTCAGCGGTTGTAGCGCTTCTTGAACTTGTCGACACGACCCTGCGTGTCGATGAGGCGCTGGGTACCGGTGTAGAACGGATGCGAGTCGCTGGTGATTTCGAGGAGGATGAGGGGATACTCGTTCCCGTCTTCCATCTTGATCTTCTGCTCGCTCGTCATCGTTGAGCGGGTGATCACCGTCGCGCCCGTGGACGCGTCCTTGAACACCACCGGATGGTACGGCGGATGAATGCCTTCTTTGGCCATCTTACGACTCCTGCATGCGCTCCCATTGCCGGCGGGAACGCGTCCATGGAAAAGCTCCGGTGGCGGAATGGTGCCGCACGTGGAGCACTCGAACAGCCGGTGCTGCGGATGGCTGTCGAGGTATGAGAGCCTGAATGAATGGCCTGATTCCGGGCCACGGTCAAGGACCAGGCGGAGATCAGGCGAGGATCAGGCGGGGGTCAGTCCCGGTCGACCTGCGGTTACCCGCCGACGGCGAATCCCAGCACCAGCGCCGTACCCGCCGCGCTCCAGGCCAAGCGGCCCCAGTGCGTCGGATCGGCATGCCGATCGTGCAGCGATGCACGCGCAACCACTTGCGCGATATAGAGATAGGTGCCAGCCGCGAAAGGCAGGAGCAGGGCGGTCAGTGAGGCGACCCGGTGTCCGAGATAGAGCGTCAGTGACGCGCCCACCAGCGCCACGCCTGCGGTGGCCAGATTGTACAGCACCGCCCGCATGGGCCGGATGCCGCTGTGCACGAAGAGGCTGAAGGTCCCCACCTCGCGCGGCAGCTCGTGGAGCCCGACCGCCACCAGCGTCAGGATGCCAACCGATGGCTCGGCCATGAACCCGGCCGCGATGAGCGCCCCGTCCATGAAGTTGTGAAGCGCGTCACCTGCGAACGCCATCGGGGCCAGCGCCCTGGCCGCATGCGCCGACGAGGCGCTGGCCGGCGTGGGATGAAGGTGAACGCACGCCTCCTCGCTGCTGTCGCTGTCATGCGCTGATGGTGCACCGAGCGGCACGCCGTGCGCGTGCGCGTGGTCATGCCCGGCGAGCGCCTTTTCGATCAGCGCGAACACCAGGAACCCCGCCGCCACGCCCGCCGCTACCGAAAGCGGGGTCTGGCCGGCCCGCAAGGCGTCGGGAATCAGGTGTCCCACCGCCGCACCAAAGACGGCTCCCGAGCCAAAGGCCGTGAGCTGCGGCAACCACCGTCGCAGCATCGTCTCCTGCCGCGCCATAACCAACGTGACGAGCAGCGGCAGTCCGGAGACCGCCGCGACGGCGAGAAAGGTCCCCGTCCAGGTCCCGAACGGGAGATGCAACAGCGAGGGCATAATTGAAAATAGATTCGCAATAGCCCCAGTGGTAGCGGGTCAGTCCGGTCGAGACATGCCCAGCACCTGATAGTACCCCTGAATGCCCCCCGCCTGCGCCGCCTTCACAATCTCCTGAATCGACGAGGTCAGCTGGGTCATCAGGAATCCCTGACTCCCGCCGTACGGCGCGTTGGTAGCTGACCGGATGAACGCGGCATTCGTATCGAGTGGCATCGATCCCACGTTCTGGTAGAACCGCTCCCACGCACTGTCGCGAAAGAGGTACTGCTCGACGTTGCTCGTGTAAAACACATTCACGCGCGCGTTGTGATCGCGCAGCCACGCACCCACGGCACGGAGCGCTTTCGGTCCGCCAAAATCGCCGACCACGGGGATGATCAGATTGCGACGCTGCATATCGCGGACGGCGGCATAGTTGTCTTCGGTGCCGAGGAATCCGCGATTGATGCCACGCTCGTTGGTGGCGCTGGCAATCTGCGCGAAGGTCGGCATGCGATTGAACCGACCGCCACCGCGCCCGCCGCTTCCGGATGAGTAGTTGAGTGTGGGCCCCGAGACCACAAAAATGCTGTCCACGTATCGCAGTGTTTCAAGATCGGTCGAGTCGAGCGTGAAGCCGTGGCGTTCGACCAACTGTCGTCGCGCCGCTTCGAATGTGCGTCGAAATGTCTCGAGATCCGTGGGCGCCTGATTGAGCAGCGTGATGAGCGAATCGGCGCTGATACCGGCGGGCGCATTCGCGACGCCGGGGCGCGCAAGGAGCTTCGAAAGAAACTGCGCGCGTGTAGGCGAGAGTTCGAAGATCGCTTTGTACCACAGATGCTGCAGCAGATTCTGTCGCCGAATGTCCACGATGAACGCAATGCGCGGACGTAGCGTCCCGAGGTAGGTGAAGTTCTGTTCAGGGCCGACGCCGATGTACACGCCGCCTGGCGGCGCCAGCGTTTCCAGATGGGCAATGACGTGTTGCAGGCCCATCTCATTGGACACGAAGTTTTCGGACTGGAAATAGCCGCCCGGTTCCGACAGGTCGCGAATGGTGCGCCAGTAGGTGCTGTCGTCGAGCCGGTCGGGAAGACGTGACCCGCGCTGGGCCGGCGTAAGCGGACGCAGCGCCTCGCCATCGAGCATGACCACGCGCTCGCTGGCCGCTGCCGGCCGCGCGGTTCCCGTCGCCGTCTCAGTCGCCGTCTCAGTCGCCGACGTCGCGGCGGCGGTGCGCGGGGGACCGGCTGTGCGGTGGCACGCCAGCACAAGTGTGGCGGTGATGGTCCACGCCGCAACGCGTGGCAGGCCATGGCGAATCCGGGGCAGGACATGAGTGCGCATGATGTGAGACCTTACGCGCGGGACGCACCGCGGCAAGGTTCCAGCATCAAGAAGAACTTGTGCTGTTTTGAAACACCGTCGGGCAGCGGGCGTACGACTCGCTACCGCGCGAGATGCCGCGCGACGTCCGGTTCACTCTGCTCCACCCGCCATGTCGCTACCCGAGACGAACGTCTTTCAGCCCGACGCACCTGCCGCGCCCGATGCCGCCGCGCCACAAGCCGCTCCCGCGGCCCCCGCGGCCCAGGCCGGACGTGCCGTGGATGTGCCCGCATCCGCGCGCTCTGGAAACGCCAGCGCTTCCGATATGCTCAAGGCGACCCGGGCGGAGAACAAGGAGCTCCGGAATCAACTCGACCGGTTGGAAGACAAACGCAACGACCTCTCCCGGGACTTGAACGGTGAGAACGTCTCGGCGGTCGAACGGTCCGGCCTCGAGGCGCGCATCAAAGAAATCGACGCGCGCATCTCGGCGACCGACCAGCAGATCGCCCAGTCCGACCTGGCCGTGGCCAAGGCGGCGGCCGTTCCCGGCGCGGTGGTCGAGCCACCGCCCTACGTCCGCAGCGGCCCGCCCGAAGAGTTCTTCGCCATTCCCATCGTCTTCACGATCTTCGTGCTGGCCCCGATCGCCATCGCGTACGCCCGCCGTATCTGGAAACGGGGTGCCACGGTGATCGCCCCCGTGCCGCAGGAGGTCCGCGACCGGCTGGATCAGCTGGGCGACGCGGTGGAATCCATCGGGCTCGAGGTCGAGCGGATCGGCGAAGGGCAGCGCTTCATCACGAAAGTGATGACGGACAACGGCCGCGCACTCGGCGCCGGTGCGGCCCAGCCCATTGCGGTGCCCCGTATGCAGGGCGAACAGGTCGCCGTCCGCCAGGACGGCTGACCGCCCGCGCGGCTGACCGCGGGATTCGCGCCGGGACGTGAGGACGCCGTCGCGGTGCAACCCTTTTTCGGCTCCCCCTGTCTCCCGTATGCATATGCATGCGCAACGAAGGGACGACTGATGGCGCGACTGCTCGGGACCCACGGATGACCTCTGTGGCTGACGCGGAGCTGATCGCGCGAGTGCAGGCGGGAGACCCGGCCGGTGAACGCGAGTTCTACGACCGACATGTCGACCGCGTGTACCGGCTCATCTATCGGATGGCCGGTCGCACCGACCTTGCGCAGGACTGGACGCAGGAAACGTTTGTCCGGGCATTTGGCCGGATCGGACAATTCCGCGGAGAGTCCGCCCTGTCGAGTTGGCTGCACACCATCGCGGTGTCGGTCACGCTGAATGGGCTGCGCACGTTCAAACGCCGCGAGGCACACGCGGCGCCGCTCGATGAAGCTGCGGGCACGGGTCGATGGCCGACGGAAAGCGAACCGGATCTCAAGGTGCGCATGCGGGACGCCATCGACGCGCTGCCCACCGGAACCCGCACCGTGTTCGTGATGCACGATGTGGAAGGCTACACCCACGAAGAGATCAGCGCGCAACTCGGTGTCGCTGTCGGCACCAGCAAGTCGCAACTCTCGCGGGCCAGGGAAAAGCTGCGCGTGGCGCTCGCGCCATTTGCGCGGAGGGAAACCGCATGACCGACCAACGACACACCGACGGGAACGACGACGCGGATCGGCCACTCGATCCGTGGCTCATGTCACTTGTCGAACAAGCCACCGACGTGGCGCCGGAAGAGATTCCGCGCGACATGATGTGGGCACGCATTCAGCAACGCCGTCGCGCCGGTGATGCGCCAGCCGCGACGGATCGTGCCGGCGCCGCACCGGCAGTGGCCCACGTGGAACCGCTGCACTTTGCCGCACCGGTCACGACCAGCACGCGGACTCCGCAGCCGTGGATGATGCGCGCCGCCGGGATTGCGGCGCTGCTGGTGGGCGGGATCGGTATCGGCCGCTATCTGCTGCCGGCCACGGGCCCGTCCAAGTATCAGACGGCGATCGCCAGCAGTGCGTCCCGTGCGGACAGCATTCGCGCGCTAGGACTTGGACCGGAAGCGCTCGCCGCACTGCCGCAGTCGAGTGAGCCGGTGCAGGTGGCGATGGAAGAACATCTGGCGCGTACGGTCGCACTGCTCACGGCGGTGCGCGACGAGGATCCGATGAGTGGTCCGGGTGCGGATCTGGGTGGATGGGCGCGCGATCTGCTGGGCACAACCCGCGTGTTGCTGGACGAACCACAGCTGCGCGATGAACGCACGCGGCGGCTGTTGCAGGATCTCGAGTTGGTGCTCGTGCAGATCGTCCAGGCGCGCAGATCCGCGCCGGAGACCAAGCGGGCACCGAGTGAAACCATGCGTGAAACCAACCTGTTGCCTCGTGTGCGCGCCGCAGTCACGGCGTCGCGACGTGGTGACGATCCGACTCTCGGAGGAGGACTCTGATGCCGTATCTGTCCATGTTCGCTGTTGTCACGCGCCGCGCGGGGACCCCGATGCTGATGGCGCTCGTTGCCGCGACGTCGCTCGTGACGGTCAACGCCGGTGCGCAGCAAAGTCGCACGCCACCGACGCCACCCACACCGGCCACCGCTCCAACGCCAGCATCGGCACCCGCACCGGCCGCTGCACCCAAGGCGCCATCGTCGTCGTCCTGGCGCTACGATGTGGAGCGCGCGGCCGCCATGAGCGGACAGTTCATGGATCTTGAGGCGCTCAAGTTCGATGCCATGAACGCCGCGCGACTGGCGGCGCCGCGTGCGCTCGAATCGATGAACGTGCAGGCGATGATGCTGGATGCGCAGCAGGCGGCGCTCGCCGGCCAGAAGATCGCGGCCGAGGCATCGGTGTACTCACTCAATGCGGTCAAGGCGGCGGCCGTCGCCGGGGTTGATGCCTACGCCTACAGCGTCGGGCAGGCACCGCTCGCCATGTCGTTTGGTGGATCGTCCTTCCGCACGCAGGCCCCGGCGTCGTGGAAAGCCGATGATCCGGCCGACTCGCTGTACCGTGAAGCACGAAAGGCGCTGTCGAACGACAACTATCCGATCGCCGCCATGCTGTTTCGCAGAATCCGCGACCAGTTCCCGAAGTCGACCTACGCGCCGGATTCGTACTACTGGGAGGCGTTCGCGATGCAGCGGGTCGGTCAACGGGCCTCGCTCAACGGCGCACTGGACCTGCTGGCGCAGCAGCAGGAGAAGTATCCCAAGGCCTCCACGCGGGGCGACGCCAACTCGCTGCGCACCCGCATCGAAGGACAGTTGGCGCGCATGGGTGACGAACAGGCGATCGCCCGTCTCGCTGACCGCGCCCGCAACGCCACCAGCGACGGATGTCCGCGTGCTCAGGATGACGAACGTGTCGATGCGCTGAACGCGGTGGCGCAGATGGATGCAGAACTGGCGCTGCCGATCCTCAAGAAAACATTGGCGCGTCGTGAGCCGTGCACGCAGCAGCTCCGCCGTACCGCCGTCTGGCTGGTGGCGTCCCGCCGTGTGCCCGACGCCGCGTCGATTCTGCTGAACGTGGCCAAGACGGACCCGGACAAGGAAGTGCGTGAGCAGGCGGTGTACTGGATGTCCAACGTCCCCACCGAAGAAACGACGACGATGCTGATCGATCTCGCCAAGAAGGGCGACGATCTCGATCTGCGCAAACGCGCCGTGTATGCACTCTCGCGCTCCAAGTCGCCGCGTGCTGTTACGACGCTCAAGGAGATCATCCTGGATGCGAACGCGGACGGCGATCTGCGTGCCGATGCGCTCAACTGGTATATCTCAGGTCCTGGCCGTACCGCGGATGATTCGTTCGCCTTCCTCAAGGACGTGTACGGACGCGCCGACGACACGCGATTCAAGCAGCGGGTCATGCAGAGTCTGGCGTCCCGTCGCACCGAAGAGTCCCGCACATTCCTCGTTGACGTGGCGCAGAATGCGAAGGAGTCGATGGAAGTGCGGCGCAGTGCCATCTGGTCGCTGCAGGGCTCGGGCGTGACGAACGCGCAGCTCGCGACGATCTACGATCGCGGAACGGACACCGAGATTCGCAAGCAAGTGATCGGCGTTCTGGCAGGTCTCAAGGACAACGGTGGCGTCGACAAGTTGATCGACATCGTGCGCAACGAGAAGAACGTCGAACTCCGCAAACAAGCGCTCAACAGTCTGTCACGCAGCAAAGATCCGCGCGTGATTGCACTGTACGCCGAGATCATCGACCGATGATCGCCGCACGCGCGCCCCAGCGGCGGCGCGTGCACGGGGGATGGCTGGTAGGCGTGGCGTTGACGTCTGTGGTGCTGGCTTCGGCCGGCACCACGACCACCGCCCACGCGCAGCGCACCCTCGGCGCGCGTATCGATGCGGTTCGGACGGGCCGAGTGCGGGTGACGTTTGCCTCTCGGCCCGAGCTCTGCGGCAATGGCATGAGCTGGTTTCGGAAGCGGCAGACGAGTGGCAGCAACACCACGATCTACGGCACGGTGATCAACGGGAACTTCAGTGGCGGGCGCGATGTCGACGCCACCTGCGAACGCGGTCCGGTACGTCTCGTGGTGCTGCGCAAGGACGGCGAGACCACCGAAGTGCGCAGCTACGTTGGGGGCACGTGGCGACCGGACACCGGTATCACCGACCTCGGCGAGGTGCCGGCGTCGGAGGCGGGTGCCTGGTTGCTCCAGATGGCGGCGACAGGGCCCACCAAACCCGCGCGCTCCGCGATCACGGCCGCGACACTCGCTGATTCGGTGAACGCTGCGGATGCGCTGCTGCGTATCGCGAAAGATGATTCGCGTCCCAACGAAGTTCGCTCGAATGCGATCAACTGGCTGGCCGACGTGGTGGGCGATCGGGTGTCGCAGACACTCGACTCACTCGCCTACGAGCCCGGCGACCGCGAGATGCGCAAGCAGGCGATCTTCGCCATGTCACGTCGGCCAGCGGAAGAAGCGGTGCCGGCGTTGCTCAAAATGGCGGAAACACTGCCCGATCGAGAGCTGCGCAAGACGGCGGTGTTCTGGCTGGCTCAAAGCAAGGATCCGCGTGCCATCGCGTGGATGGAGAAGCGGATCGGCAAGTGATTCGCCGTGTGTGCCCGATCTCGACGGCGAGTCTACCGCTCGCCGTTGAGCTCGAGGCTCCACTCGATGGGAATATTCGGATCGAGTGAATCACGCACGCTGCAGTACTTGGTGACGGCCAACTCGATGGCGCGTTCGGCATGGGCGCGATCGATGTCGGCGCCCAGCATACGAAAGGTCATGACGATCTTCGTCACGCGACCGGGGATGCCGGAAAAACGCTCGCCAAGCACATCGATCGTGAGCGCATGCACGGGCGTGCGGCGCTTGGCCAGAATATCGACGACATCGATGCCCGTGCAGCCGGCGAGCGCACTGAGCAGGGTGTCGACGGGCGACGGGCCGGTGGCTCCACTGGAGTCCATCCGAATGGACGGACCGCCCGATGCGCGCGCTGCGTCGAAGCGGTGTTCGCCTGCCCACGAGACGTGCACTCGGGCGGGTGGTTTGCCGACGACGGGCATGGCCGCCGTGTCCTGCAGCTTGAGATCGCTTTCGAACTCACGCGTCATGATGCTCGTCTCCGGGACATGGAATCGCTGATCCTTGAGCCTACTCGGTCCCAGGCGCGAAGGGGAGTGGTCCCGCACGTGTCCGGCAATCTGGTACCTTCCACGGATGACCGAATCCCCACGTGCGATGCCGGACCTCCGCCTTTGTGGTGCGGTCGTCGTCTATCGCCTCTTCGATGTGGGTTATGCGATCGACCTGGGTCGCGCCCTCGAACTGCTGGCCTCGAGCGCGCCTGAACGGGTGCGTCCATTGCGCGGGGAAGCGCAGGCGCTGCAGATCCGGAATCCGCCGGTCACCGTGCTGCTGGGAACCGAGGCCCTGCTTGTTGGCGGTCGGCCGCAAACCGTGGAGCTCTCTGCGCGCATCTTCGACTTCGGCGTTGTGTCGCTTCGTGTGCGGGCCACAACACCGGACGATCTCACATGGCCCGCGTTCACGGCCTTCAGTTTGGCCGTGCACGACCATCAGGCGCTGACACCGATGGTTGCCGACACGTTGAGTCGGCTCGTGAGTCGCATTGCACCAGCGATCGAGCGTCCCGCCGTCGCCGATGTTCGTGAGGACTACACGGTCTATCGTATCACCCGGGCTCATGATGCGGACGGCGCGGCCGTGACGAGCGAGGTGCTGAGCGTGCTGGATGTCGTGCCGCTGCTGCTCGGCGAAACGCGTGCGTTGAGCGCTGAAGCTCGGCGGGAGCTGCTGCCACACCGTTTCTCCTACTACAACGACGATCTCGCGATTCTGACATGGGAGAGTGCGTTGATGGCGGAGCCGGGAGACCACGACACCGACTTGCAGTACATTCTGGAATTCGCCAACGCGCAGTTGCTCGAGCTGCGCTACTACGACGCGGTGCTCGACGGCGAATTGCCGCGCATGTATGACGCGATCAACGCCGCACGCCGCCGCCGCTCGGTCTTTCCGGGACGACGGTTTGCCGGCCTGCTGTCGCATCTCCAGGCTGCTGTGGCAGACACCACCGAGGTGGTCGAACAGGTCGAGAACGCGCTCAAGGTCACCGATGACGTGTACCTGGCCCGCGTCTATGCGTCTGCACTGGAGATCTTTCGCGGCCGCGTCTGGCGCGCCGGAATCGACCGAAAGCTGGCCATCCTGCGTGACACCTACGCGATGCTCAATGGCGAGGCCTTGGCCGGTCGCAGTGAAACGCTGGAGATTGCCATTGTCCTGCTGATTGTTGCCGAGCTCGTTCTGGCGTTTGTACGGGTGCACTAGCGGGCGCCACGGGTTCGTCCCCGGCTTCCCCCCCAGCCGCACACCTCGGTTACCTTTCGGAAAGGCGCCGTCCGACGCCACGTCTGCACCCCGGGAGGTTCGTCCGATGGACCTGGATCGCGATACGATCGCATCGGCGATTGTCGGCACCGGCGGTGCCTGGCTGCTGGGGAGCGCGGTGCTGCACAGTCGCAGCGACCGCTGGAACGCCATGCAGCGCCGAGGGCTGGTGCTGGCCGGGGTCGGGTTCCTGATGAGCGCCGTCGCCGCGCGGTGGTTGCAGCCGCAGGGCAATCGCGGGATCGCGATTGCCCTGATGGGCACTGTGATTGCCATGCGCGGCATGTTCATCCTGGTGCGTGAGCGAGCGGCCCGCCGCGCCGCTGAAAAGCCCGGCACGCGCGAGTAGAGTCCGCTGGCCACGCTGCCCCTGATGGAGCCGTATGCGCGCCATGTGTTGGTGTGCACGGGCGGCTTCTGCTCCGAATCCAAGCAAGGCCGGGCGCTCTACAGTCGTCTCGCTTCACTGCTGCAGCGGGAGGGGCTGTTGTTCGGCCCCACCCGCGTCAAACGCAGCGAGGCGCCGTGTCTCGGGGTGTGCGCGGGCGGTCCTGTCGTGGCGGTGTATCCCGAAGGCGTCTGGTACGGCCACGTGAACGCCGATCTGCTGGAGCGTATCGTGCTCGAGCACTTGAAGGCGGGACGCGAGGTGTCGTCGGCGGTCTTTCACCGTTTGGGCGA
>Ga0075163_10001527_pt1 | contig 31197 bp, 30 predicted proteins | sample JI1023141ADNA_FD_71478 | JGI IMG/M metagenome (GOLD analysis project Ga0075163, IMG submission 71478) | Wastewater effluent complex algal communities from Wisconsin, to seasonally profile nutrient transformation and Carbon sequestration -... | ecosystem: Engineered > WWTP > Effluent > Algae...
TCCTGCTCACTCGCAGGCCCGAATGCTGCTCTCTTGCTTCCTTCATGACTCCTCCTGGTATGCGTCCAGGGGGTCAATTCTTCCTGTCGCCAGGGGGTCAATTTAATGTGTCGTCTGACATGCCGATCATCAAGTGGCTCCTATGTGCCGGTCGGTGACAACCGGGGCAGCACCCGGATGAAGGTACTGGTCCATGTAGCGGATCCGCATGGCAGTTGGTGTGGAAGGGGGCGCTCAGCTAAGCTGGCGGCCTCTATGTCGATTGAAAAAAGAACTGGATTTGCATATAGTGAAAACCGGTCGGCATCCGGAGGGTAGTGATGAATCTGCGCTACTGGGCAAGCTTTATGGTTTTCTCGATCATGTTGCACGTGGCGCTCTTTTGGCCGCTGCCTGCTCCACCCCGTGCAGTGGGAGATTTGAGTCGTCTGATCGTGACTTTGCCAGCGGTCTCTCAGGTCGATCTACATGTAGAGGACAGCCGCAGCTCTGAGACGGGATTGGAACCGCAGCTTGATATTCCGCGATCAGGAAAGCAGTCAAAGGCCGCGTCGACCAAGAGCGTAGAGTTGATGAAGCAGGCACCGCTCCCAAAGCTATCCCATGACAAACCGCCTGTCGTCGAATCGAGTTCGGTTGAACCCGAGCTGAGAGACGGCCTTGTCAGCAGTGATTTGAGGAATGATCCGAAGCCGTCGATATCCTGGTACCGCCTCGCACTGGCAGCGGAGGTCATCCGGACACGGGCCTCTATCGAGACGCTCGTGGCGTCAGACTTCAAGGGCAGGCTGATTGTACTGGTGCAGCTGCGCGGACCAACTGCAACGCCTCAAGTCAGTTTGGATGAGTCAGCAGGTTCAGAGTATCTCGATCGCGAGGTCTTGGCAGCCTTCAGGCGAGCCGCAGCACTCGTTCCTGTTTCGATCGCAGGCGATGTGGGGGACGTGTCCATACGCTTGCCTGTTCATTTTGATCGGGCGGCGCTGGACTAATCCCCTGTCTCTCGGTTCCCTTAGCCCCGATCATGGCCCTGCATTACCGACGGCTGGTGGGCAAGCAGCCATTGCCCAAGCATCATCGATATCCAGACCATTTCTCCGTAATATCCGGGAAAGGCGGGCAGGTGAGTCGTGAACAGCTCGTCTACGAAATCCTTGCGGAGAATTTTTTTCTCTGTGAGGACATCCAGAGACTCTCTCGCGAGTTTCGACAGGCCTTGATGCTTGAGAACCCAGTGTCCAAACGGCAGACCGAAACCTTGTTTTTTCTTGGTGATGATCTCTTGTGGGAGAAAGTCTCGCAGGGCTTCCTTGAAAAACCAGCGTAACTGCATCCCCTTGAGTTTGTATTCGGGCGGGAGTTTGAGGGAGAAGTCGAGGAGGTCGTCGTCGAGAAGAGGGAATACGGCGTCGACGCCTGCGAGTCGGGTGGCGCCGATGACCTTGGGTAGGTCGTTGTCTGCAAGAGTGAAGCGCCAATCGAAACCCAGCATTCGATTTACAAGTGCGTGAGCATGAACCTCCTGCCACACGCGACGTTGTAGCTTGAGCGGCGCCTCGGGATCGATGCCCGCAAGAAAGGATGCGGGGAAGACTTTGTCGACGCCGAGATGGTAGAGCAGATTGTATTTCGCGGTGCGATCGGGAAGGGGCGTGCGTGCTTGTTCGATATAACTGGCAGCCTTGCGCATCAGGGGCAGTTTGCCGAGGGGCGTATGCATCAGGGCGGGTTCGAGGAGTGCGCCCTTGATGAGGCCTGGAACTTTCTCGTAGTAGCCGAAGACCCGTTGCTTGGCATAGCGGGTGTTGCCGCCGAATAGCTCGTCGCCCCCGTCGCCGGCAAACATCTGGGTTAGTCCGTCGTCGTGGGCAAGCTTGGCACACATGTACGCGGGAAGGACCGATGAATTGCCGAAAGGCTGATCGTAGGAGGCGGCGACAGCCGGGATGTGAGTGGCGAGGTCGTCGGAGGTGATGTAATAAGGTTTGTGCTTTACGCCGAAATGCTTGGCGGCGGTCCGGGCGAACTCCATCTCGTCGTAACCTTCTGCCTCGAAACCGATCGAGTAGGCGGTGACGGGGCTGCTGCTGCGGCTCAACATGCCGACGACGGTGGAGCTGTCGGTGCCACCAGAAAGAAATGCGCCCACCGGAGCGCCGCTCAGATCGCGCTCGACCGCCGCCTTGATGAGTTCTCGGAAGGTGTTTGCGCTGGTTTCGAAGTCTGCATCTGCGGGTTCTTCGAAGCGCGCCTGCCACCAAGCGCCCGTGTCGGCACCACGGCGATCGGCGATGAGGCGTGCGCCTGGCTCGAGTCTCTGGATGTTCTTGAACACCGTTCCAGGGGCAGGGATGACATGAAAGTAGAGGTAGTCAAAGATTGCCTGCCTGTCGAGCTCCTGCTTGAGCGCGGGCACGGCGTTGGCACGATCCGAGAAGCTGAGGCGCGCGCCTTCCTGCGAGTAGCAGAAGCCGTTCGTGTTGAATCGATCGGAGGCGAGCCCCAGCTTTCCTTGGGCGAGATCTACCCACAGGAGGGCGAACCGACCGGAGATCTGCTGAAGACATTCGTCCGGACTGTCGCACAGCAGGGGCACTGCGGCGCTCCAGTCTTCTTGAGTGATGCGTCGTGCAAGGTTCCCGTCGCGGACCCGCGGGTGTCCGATGATCATCAGTGCCTGCTGCCCGTGTGCGAACGAGCGGACTTCGTCAGAGTCGATCTCCAGTTGAAAGCCCGGGAGCGTGACGCCGCGGCCAAGGGTGGTACTGGTGAAGGACTGTTTGCTGTCGAGGTCGTTGAAGTCGATAAAGCCGCGGATCATTGGTGTGCAGCGCCTTGGAGTTGAGTGAGCGGTGCGATCGACCAGAGCGGGTCCAGCGCAACCTTGGATGAGAGGATTTTTTCGGAGTTCAGCGCTTGCGGCTGTCAAGAACAGATCCGTAGTCTGGGGGCATCGGGCTTTTTCGGCATGTTGAAGCCAGCCGTGCGGAGCATGGTCTGGCTGCTTGCGGAGTCTTGTTCCTGTGGAGGCGAAGGGTAGCAAATGATCATGATGATGGCACGATCACGTAACGAGATTTGTGACGTAGTGCATCGGCGCTGCCGCCAGCAGCTGAAGTGCAGTGGCACGGGGTGCGTCGATCTTGGTCTGACGGGTTGAGAACGATGTGTGTCGCCGACCAGCAGTCTTCACAAGGAGGCTGTTTTCAATTAGGATTGTAAGCCTGTTACTGGATATAAAACGGCGGCGTGAGTCGCCGTTTCGCCTTTCTGCCGATTGGAGTTTCCGCCGCGGGCGGTGTCAAGCCTGATCGGTACGAGGATTCGCCCAAGTCCAGCCTGTCGCTTTCGGGAAGGGGCGCCGTCATCGGGCCGGAAGCCGGTGTGGGTAGATGTTCCCGCACCACAACCAAGAACGAGTGCCATGAACGCACCGAGACACTACTTACAGTTCAAAGACTTTTCGCGCGCCGAGTACGACTACCTGTTCGATCGGACGCGCTGGATCAAGGATAGGTTCAAGCGCTACGAGCCTCACCACCCTCTGTTCGATCGGACGCTGGTCATGATCTTTGAGAAGGCCAGCACGCGCACGCGCCTGTCTTTCGAGGCGGGCATGCAGCAGCTCGGTGGGTCGGCGATCTACTTGAATACCCGTGACTCGCAGCTTGGGCGCGGGGAGCCGGTCGAGGACGCTGCGCAGGTGATATCGCGCATGAGCGACATCGTGATGATCCGCACCTTCGAGCAGACGATCATCGAGCGTTTTGCAGAGTATTCCCGGGTGCCGGTCATCAACGGCTTGACCAACGAATATCACCCCTGTCAGATCCTGGCCGACATCTTCACCTTCATCGAGCATCGCGGCCCCATCCAGGGGAAGACTGTTGCGTGGGTGGGTGACGCGAACAACATGTGCAACACCTGGCTTCAGGCTGCCGAATTGCTTGATTTCAAGGTGCATGTGTCGACGCCGCCGGGCTATGAGGTCGAGCCCGAGCAGGCCGGCTGTTCCCGGACAGATCACTTCGTGCGGTTTGATGATCCGATGGAGGCGTGCCGCGGAGCAGATCTCGTCACGACCGACGTCTGGACCAGCATGGGTTTCGAGGCCGAAAACGAGGAGCGCATGCGTGATTTCGCCGACTGGCAGGTGGATGCCGACATGATGCAGGTGGCGAACCCTGGCGCGGTGTTCATGCACTGTCTGCCGGCACATCGTGGCGAGGAGGTGTCCGCCGAGGTCATCGACGGCCCCCAGTCGGTGGTGTGGGAGGAGGCGGAGAACCGGCTCCACGTGCAGAAGGCCCTGATGGAATTCCTTCTGGTCGGCAAGGTCGAAGGTGACTGCGCCTGAGCGCGGTCTGCAAGAATCAAGACTCATCTACTCAATCGTTGAAAGCGGCACATGAGCGACGTAAAGAAAGCTGTACTTGCCTATTCGGGCGGCCTGGATACCTCCGTGATCCTCAAGTGGCTGCAGGACACCTATCAATGCGAAGTGGTGACCTTCACGGCCGACCTCGGGCAGGGTGAAGAGCTCGAGCCGGCGCGGGCAAAGGCCCTGCAGTTCGGCATCAAGCCGGAGAACATCTTCATCGACGATCTGCGCGAGGAGTTCGTACGGGATTTCGTGTTCCCGATGTTCCGCGCCAACACCATCTACGAGGGTGAATACCTGCTGGGCACCTCCATCGCCCGCCCCTTGATCGCCAAGCGTCAGATCGAGATCGCCCGCGCCACCGGCGCCGACGCGGTGTCGCATGGCGCCACCGGCAAGGGTAACGACCAGGTCCGTTTCGAACTCGGTTACTACGCGCTGATGCCTAACGTGAAGGTCATCGCCCCGTGGCGTGAGTGGGATCTGCTGTCCCGCGAGAAGCTGCTCGCCTACGCCGAGAAGAACGGCATTCCCATCGAGATGAAGCACAAGCAGGGCGGCTCCCCGTATTCGATGGACGCCAACCTCCTGCACATCTCCTTCGAAGGCCGTCACCTCGAGAATCCCGCGGCCGAGGCCGAGGAGTCCATGTGGCGCTGGACGGTCTCCCCCGAGGCTGCCCCCGATGCGGCCGAATACATCGACCTGGAGTTCGAGAAGGGCGATCTGGTCGCCATCAACGGTGCCCGCATGAAGGCCCACGAGCTGCTCGCCAAGCTCAACGAACTCGGCGGAAAGCATGGCATCGGCCGCCTCGACCTCGTCGAGAACCGCTATGTGGGCATGAAGTCCCGTGGCTGCTATGAAACCCCGGGCGGGACCATCCTGTTGCGTGCTCACCGTGCCATCGAGTCGATCACCCTCGACCGTGAAGTTGCCCACCTCAAGGACGATCTCATGCCGCGCTATGCGAGCATGATCTACACCGGCTACTGGTGGTCGCCCGAGCGGCTCGCGCTGCAGGCCTTGATCGACAACACCCAGCAGACTGTCAACGGCTGGGTCCGCATCAAGTTGTACAAGGGCAATGTGATCGTCGTGTCCCGGGATTCCAAGACGGACTCCCTGTTCGACCCGACCATCGCCACCTTCGAGGACGACCAGGGCGCATACAACCAAAAGGATGCCCATGGTTTCATCCGCCTCAACGCGCTGCGCATGCGTATTGCCGCCAACGCGAAGAGCAAGCGGGACTGAGCCTGGCATGGACCCCAACGCGCCGTTCATGTTCGGGCTGACCATCGCAGAGTTCGAGGACATCTCCCTCACGGTCTGCGTTGGTGGTCTGATCGCCTACATGGTCTTCATCATCGGCCAGCTCGCCTGGGAGTCCAAGGCGGGCAAGTACGGCGCGCTCTGGATGTTTGTCGGCCTTGGGGTTGGTTTCATCGGCTTCATGGCCAAGGGCATCATCCAGCGCTTGCTAGGCATTGAATAACTTCCGACCAGAATCAAGAACATGACCCAGACTGCCCAGTTCGACGGTGTTTCCGTCGTCAAGAAAGCCAATGTTTACTTCGATGGGAAGTGCGTGAGCCACTCCATCGTCCTCGCCGATGGCACCAAGAAATCCGTTGGTGTGATCCTGCCGTCCACCCTCACCTTCAACACGGGTGTCCCCGAGATCATGGAAGGCGTTGCAGGCAGCTGCCGTGTCCGTATCAAGGGCGAAACCGAGTGGAAGGGCTATGGCGCCGGTGAGTCGTTCGAGGTGCCCGGCAATTCCAGTTTCGACATCGAAGTGGCCGGCGAGGCTTATCACTACGTCTGCCATTTCGCCTGAGCGGGAGCCCACGATGCCGTCTTTCGACATCACTTCCGAAGTCGACATGGTTGCGCTGCGCAATGCAGTTGAGGGGGCTAACCGCAAGATCACCGGGCGCTACGATTTCAAGGGCTCGGACGCTCGTGTCGAGCAGGCGGAGAAGCTACTCACCCTCTACGGTGACAGCGAGTTCCAGCTCGAGCAGATCCAGACCCTCCTGCTGCCCGAGATGACCGCCAAGAAGATCGATGTGCGTTGCCTCAAGCACGGTGATATCCAGAAGGTCAGTGGCAACAAGGTCAAGCAGGAGCTGACGGTGAGGGTGGGCATCGAGCAGGAGCAGTCCAAGAGGATCGTCAAGCTCATCAAGGACAGCAAGCTCAAGGTGCAAGCCTCGATCCAGGGCGAGGCGGTTCGCGTCAGTGGTGCCAAGCGGGATCTCCTGCAGGATTGCATCGCCCTGGTGCGCAAGGAGATCACCGATTTTCCGTTGCAGTACGGCAACTTTCGGGATTGAGTAAAAACCATGAATGTCGCTCCCTCCGCGTCCGTCGCCCAGGTTCAAGCCAATGATGCCGTGTCGGTGCTGATGTTGCGCAAGGTGCTCGACATGCAGCAGGCCAATGCGGCGCAGTTGATCGCGGGCATGCCGGCTGCTCCACAGGCGCCCGCTCCGGATGCAACGCTCGGTCGCAGCGTTGACACCTACGCCTAGCCGTGAGGTCACACATTAAAACCAGCTCAGGAGCTGTTTTTAATGTGCCTGTTTTCCGGTTGTGGCGTCGAAATGCAGGTGGGTGTGTGTGGCATCATATGTTGATGATTGATGCCGCTCCATCGGAAAACGCCTTCACGCACTGCTGCCGCTTTGGTGCTGCCTTGTGTTTGCTCGCAGCGCTCTCTGCGTCGGCTGAGGCAACTGAGGTGGCGCTGGCAGGCGTGTTTCCCGGCAAGGCGCTGCTGGTCATAAATGGCGGTGCCCCGCGTACGGTGGCTGCCGGGAGTTCCACGCCGGAAGGTGTGCGGGTTGTCTCGGTGGATGCCGAAAGTGCCGTAGCCTATTTCGACGGGCAGCGTCACCGTCTGGTTGTCGGGCAGCATGCGGTGAGCGTCGGGAGAGATGGCGGTGGCGCCCCCCAGGCGACGATCGAGGCAGATGGTCGGGGCATGTTCCGCACGTCAGGAAAGATCAATGGTGCGACCATGCAGTTCGTGGTCGATACGGGGGCTACTTTCGTGGCTCTCGGTCGAAGCGATGCCCAGCGCGTCGGGCTGGACCTCACCCGGGCGGAGCCCATAAGTTTGCAGACGGCGAATGGCGTCGCTCGTGGCTGGAGGGTGCCGTTTGATTCTGTCAGCGTCGGTGGCATCACGCTGCGCAATGTGGACGGAGTCGTGCATGCGACCGATCTGCCGGTTGCCCTGCTCGGAATGAGTTTTCTCAACCGCATGGAGATGCGGCGTGAGGGCTCGACCATGAAACTTCGGCAGCGTTTCTGAGGGCAGAACGCCATGAAGCTGCGGTCGTCGTCGTCCATCCCCAGTGCCGAATGGCTGAGAAGCTGTTTTCAGTCTGCCTTGCCGGGCAGCGGGCCCCTCGAGGAGGGTGTTCCGCCCGGGCCATTGCGCCCGGCGGCGGTGCTCGTGCCCATCGTCCTCAGGGAACCGGAGCCGACGGTTCTGCTCACCCGTCGCACGGATCACCTGCATCACCACCCAGGGCAGGTGAGTTTCCCGGGCGGGCGTGTCGAAGATCAGGATACTTCACCAATCGACACCGCGCTGCGGGAGACCGAAGAGGAGATCAGCCTTCGGCGGGCCCATGTGGAACTGCTCGGCTGTCTGCCCCAATATCAGACCGGGACAGGGTTTGACATCACGCCCGTCGTCGGGTTGGTGACGCCGCCTTTCGAGCTGCAGCTCGACCCCTTCGAAGTCGCGGAGGTTTTCGAGGTGCCGCTGTCCTTCCTGCTCGACACATCCAATCATCAGCGCCACTCGGCGGTGATCCGCGGTGCGCGGCGCGAATACTATGCGATGCCCTATGGCGGGTATTTCATCTGGGGCGCAACCGCAGGAATGCTCGTGAGCTTGCAGCGCTTCGTATGCCGCTGAACCCGGGGCGTTTGTGTTGAGTCCGTTTGATGGTATCTTGAGGCACTCCAGAATGGCTTGGATATCCTGGGCTCTCCGGGCCCCCGCCGCATGACCCTGTTCTCCCTGATCATTGCCCTGCTCATCGAGCAATTGCGTCCCCTTCCTGCCGCGCGTGTCGTTCAGACGCCGCTGAAGATGTTTGCCCGCTTCCTCGAAGATCGTTTCAACGACGGCGAGGCGCGGCACGGTGCTGTCGCCTGGTGGGTCGCGATCCTTGTCGCCTGCCTGGTCACGGCGCTTGTTTATTTCGTCCTGATGAGCCTGCATCCGCTCCTCGGCTTTGTCTTCAATGTGGTGGTTCTCTACCTGACCATGGGTTTTCGCCAGGTCAGTCATTTCTTCACCGACATCCAGCTGGCGCTGCGAATGGGTGAGTTGCCCCGCGCGCGGCAGCTCATCGGCGAATGGCGTGGCGTGTCCCATGATCAGTCGAGCTCGAGCGAGCTCGCCCGGCTGGCGATCGAGGAGGCCCTGCTCGCGTCGCACCGCAACGTTTTCGGTGTGGTGGTCTGGTTTGTGCTGTTGCCGGGGCCGATCGGCGCCGTCCTTTACCGCATGGCGGCGTTTTTCGACCAGGCCTGGGGGCAGCGTCCCGGTGATCAGCAGTTCGGTGACTTCGGCGAATTTGCCCGGAAGGCTTTCGTCATCCTCGATTGGGTTCCTGTGCGGCTGACTGCCGCTGCGTTTTCGATTGTCGGCGACTTCGAGGACGGTGTGCACTGCTGGCGGACTCAGGCGAATCAATGGAAGAACAAGGCTTCCGGTATACTGCTGGCGAGTGGGGGAGGCGCCCTGGGCGTCCGCCTCGGCATGCCGATCCACGAATCCGGTGAAGTGCTTGAACGTCCGGAAATGGGCGTCGGAGACGACGCCGATGCAGAGTTCATGCAGAGTACTGTCGGCTTGGTATGGCGCACCTTGGTGTTGGTGTTCCTTGTACTGGCGCTGCTTGGTGTCGCGGGCTGGGTCGGCAATTAATCGTAGCAATTGAGGAGGAAATAAGATGGCTAGTCGTGAAGTTGTCGTTTTGAGTGCAGTCCGTTCCCCTATCGGTGCTTTCGGCGGCTCCCTGGCCGATTTCGATTCGAGTGAGCTTGCCGGTCTCGTCATGAAAGAGGCGATTGCCCGCTCCGCCGTCGATCCGCAGCTGATCAACTACGTCACCGTTGGCACCACCATGCCGACCGACTCCCGCTACGCCTACGTTTCCCGCGTTGCCTCGATCCAGGCTGGCCTGTCGATGGAATCCGTCGCCATGCAGGTTTCCCGTCTGTGCGCGTCCGGCCTTCAGGGTATCGTGTCGACCGCCCAGAACATCCTGCTCGGCGATGCCGACTACGGCATCGGCGGCGGCGTCGAAGTCATGTCCAAGGCTGCTTACCTGATGCCGGCGCTGCGCAGCGGCGCCCGCATGGGTGACACCAAGGCCATCGACTCCATGGTTGCCGTGCTGACCGATCCGTTCGGTGTCGGCCACATGGGCATCACCGCCGAGAACCTCGCTGCCAAGCATGGCATCACCCGTGAAGAGCAGGACGCCTTCTCCGTCGAGTCCCAGCGTCGTGCCGCCGCGGCCATCGATGCCGGTCATTTCAAGTCCCAGATCTTCCCGATCGTCAAGCAGACCCGCAAGGGCGAAGTCGTGTTCGACACCGACGAGCATCTGAAGCGTGGCACGACCATGGAGTCTCTGGCCAAGATGAAGCCGGCCTTCAAGAAGGACGGCACGGTTACCGCCGGCAACGCTTCGGGCATCAACGACGGCGCCGCCTTCTTCGTTCTGGCTGACGGCACCACCGCCGTCAATGCGGGTTACAAGCCCATGGCTCGCCTGGTGTCTTACGCGATCGCCGGTGTGCCGAACGACATCATGGGCGAAGGCCCGATCCCGGCTTCGCGCATTGCGCTGAAGAAGGCTGGCTTGAGCCTCGACCAGATGGACGTCATCGAGTCCAACGAAGCTTTTGCGGCCCAGGCTTTGTCGGTTGCCAAGGTGCTCGGCCTGGATCCCGCCAAGACCAACCCGAACGGCGGCGCCATCGCGCTGGGCCACCCGGTCGGCTGTTCTGGCGCCTTCATCGCCACCAAGGCTCTTTACGAGCTGCAGCGTACCGGCGGCCGCTACGCGCTGGTCACGATGTGTATCGGCGGTGGCCAGGGTATTGCCACCGTGTTCGAGCGCATCTGATCATGATCTGATGCGGGGCCTGCTTGAGCGGGCCTCCGTCTGGGTCATTGTCATCCAAACCCCCGCCCGGCGTGAGTCGCTGGTCGGGGGTTTGTTTTTGTCAGGCCGGCCCGCCTGGCGCCAGTCTGTCCCGTGCGAACTTTCCGCGTCGGGTGGCGTAGTCTCTTGACATCGTGTTTTTCAGAGCGTTATATAAAGAAGGACGCGGTGTTTGTGTGTGTCGGTTCAGTATTTGTAGAGGTGGTTTCCTGTTTGTTAAATCTGATGACGAGGGGGCTGGCGTGAACAAATCCGAATTGATTGACCAGATTGCGCTTGATGCAGAGATTTCCAAGGCTGCTGCCGGTCGGGCGCTCGACGCTGCCATCTCGGCCGTCAAGCAGGCGCTGAAAAAAGGCGACAGCGTTACGCTGGTAGGTTTTGGAACCTTCAACGTGGGCAAGCGCGCCGCGCGAACAGGCCGCAACCCGAGAACAGGGGCGGCGATCAAGATCAAGTCGGCAAAGATCCCGAAGTTCAGGCCTGGCAAAGCTTTGAAAGATGCGCTAAACTAATGGGCTGTTGTTGCGGCGGGTATAAGTTTAGCTTTGCCGGACGAACGGGTGCTTAGCTCAGTTGGTAGAGCGTCGCCCTTACAAGGCGAATGTCGGCGGTTCGATCCCGTCAGCACCCACCACTTGCTCCAAAAGTGGAAGACGTAATCTGGAGTGGTAGTTCAGTTGGTTAGAATACCGGCCTGTCACGCCGGGGGTCGCGGGTTCGAGTCCCGTCCACTCCGCCAACAAGTTCAGATTCTCTTCGAGAATCGCTTGCCCTGCAAAATGCCGGTCAAACAATGCTGAACGGGCCGCTGATGCGGCCCTTTTTGTTGCGGCCTTTTGCGATGCATTCAAACGCCCGCACAAGGGCTTGTTCGGCGTGACGCGCCCGGGTAGACTGCGTCGCGTCCATCAGCAAAGCTGCCCACGGGCATGGATTTCGTCTGGGCCACGGCTGCTGCTACGTGGGATTGTTCCCCGCGTCCGCTGTGGGCTGCTTCAGCGCCCCAGCCGAAATTTCGAGAGGCGAACGAGAGTTCGCCTTTTTGTTTTTCAGAGAAGCGGTTTACCGCTGTCATCAGTATCTTGGGAGTCAGCATGTTTGACGCCGTACGCAACAACAAGAAGGTCGTCCAGGTATTTCTGGTGATGATCACGCTGCCGTTCGCCTTCTTTGGCGTCGAGTCTTATGTCAAGAACGCCGGCAACGGTGATGGCGTGGCCACCATCGCGGGTACCACCATTCAGATGGGCGAGTTCCAGCAGGCCCTCCGTGAGCAGCAGGAGCGGATGCGCGGCGCCATGGGCGCCAGCTTCAACCCCGCGATGCTCGACACGCCCGAGGCCCGTCGCGCGGTGCTGGAAAACCTGGTCAATCAGCGTCTTCTCGCCCTGGATGCCCAGAAGATGCGACTCGGCGTTTCCGACGCCAGCCTGCGGGACACGATCGCTGCGATCCCCGCTTTCCAGGAGAACGGGCATTTCTCGCTGCCGCGTTATGAGGCCGTCCTGAAGGCGCAGGGCATGACCCAGGCCGTTTTCGAGGGTCGCCTGCGCCATGACCTGGCCCTGCAGCAGGTGCTTGGCGCCGTGGCCGAGGGCGTCCTGGTGCCGCAGAGTTCTGTGGATCAGGTCTATTCGGTTCAGCTCGAGGAGCGCACCGTCAGCGAAGTCCGCCTTCCGGCAGCCCAGTTTGCCGCCAGCGTCAAGCTCGCGGAAGACGCTGCGCGCAAGTTCTATGACGCCGAGCGCAAGCGCTTCGAGATGCCGGCCCAGCTGAAGGCCGAGTACGTCGTGCTCAGCAAGGATGCCGTCGCCAGTCAGTTGAGTGTTGCCGATGCCGATGTCCGCAAGGAGTACGACGCGCATCCGGAGCGTTTCAGCCAGGGTGAAGAGCGGCGTGCCAGCCACATCCTGATCCAGGCCGACAAAGGTGCCGGTGAGGCTGCGCTCAAGGCGGCCCGTGAGAAGGCCGAGGCGCTGCTCAAGCAGGTCACCGCCAAGCCGGACGATTTCGCCCGCCTTGCCAAGGAGAACTCCCAGGATCCCGGCTCCGCCGAGAAGGGGGGCGATCTGGGCTTCTTTGCTCGCGGCGCGATGGTCAAGGAGTTCGAGGAGGTGGCCTTCGCCTTGAAGAAAGAGGGGGAGACCTCCGGCGTGGTGCAGTCGGATTTTGGCTTTCACATCATCCGTCTGACCGGCGTGAAGGCCAGCAAGTCGCGCCCCTTCGACGAAGTGAAGGGCGAGATCGCGGCAGAACTCAAGCGCAACGAGGCGGCGAAGAAGTTTGCCGAACTCGTCGAGAGCTTCACCAATACGGTGTACGAACAGGCCGACAGCCTGAAGCCCGCGGCAGAGAAGTTCAAGCTTGCGGTGCAGACGACCGACTGGATTGCCCGGGACGGCAAGGCACCGGCGCCCTTCAGCAACGAGAAGCTCATCGGCGAGTTGTTCGCCGACGACGCCCTCAAGAACAAGCGCAACACCAGCGCCGTGGATGTCGGTAACGGCATGCTGGTCGCTGCGCGGGTGCTCGAGCACAAGGCTGCGGCCCTGAGGCCGTTTGAAGAGGTCAAACCGGTGATCGAGAAGGCGCTCGGCAACGAAGAGGCCGTGAAGCTGGCCGAGCAGGATGGCGAAGGCAAGCTCGCCCAGCTCGCCAAGGGTGAGGCCGTCAGCCTGGCGTGGAGTCAGGCACGGGCCATTTCCCGCGGCGAGCAGGGGCTGCCGCCGGAGGTGCTGCGCGCGATCTTCCGTGCCTCCACCGACAAGCTGCCCGCCTACGCCGGCGTGAAGGTGCCGGGCGCGGGTTATGCGCTGTATCGCATCGAGAAGGTGAATCGCCCGGTGGCCAAGGAGGACGACCCGCGCCGGGCGGCCATCAAGCAGCAGTATGCCCGCGTGCTTGCCGAGCAGGATTTTGGGGCTTACATCGCGGCGCTGCGCAAGCGTCACGACGTCAAGATCAACTACGCGCTGCTCGACGAGCAAAAAGACAAGTAATTGACGGCGTCTCCCGCGCAGGGGGTGTGTTTTTCGGGCCTGGCGAGTCATCGCCGGGCCCGAGTTTCATCCGGCCCCGTAAAACGGTGCTCAAGCTTTGCCGATCCGGTTCGCTAATTGTTCATCAGCGATTCGGAAAGAGGCTTATTCCATGTCAGATCTTGGCCGGCTTCGTCTCCTGCTCGTGGAGCCTTCTGCGCTGCAGGCAAAGATCATCCGCAAGGCCTGTGACGAAATCGGAGTGGGCCAGGTGGATGTGATCGGAACCGCGCACGAGGCCCTGAGCGCAATGGCCCGGCAGCAGCCGGACGTGGTGTTGTCGGCGCTCTATCTGCCCGATGGCTCCGGCACCGGGCTGGTCGGGGCCATGCGTGCCGATCCCTTGCTGGCCAGCCTTCCCTTCATCCTGGTGTCCAGCGAGACCCGCCCCCAGGCGCTCGACCCGGTGCGCCAGGCTGGCGCCTGCGGCATCCTGCCAAAGCCGTTTGCCGCCCGTCAGCTTGCGCTGGCGATCAATTCCACCCTGGATTACCTGTCGCCCGATTACAGCTTCGACAATCAGTTCGACCTTGAGGTCGTGCGGGTGCTGCTGGTGGATGACAGCCCGAATGCCAGGCGTTTCATGCGGCGTGTGCTGGAAAACCTGGGCATCAGCCACATCATCGAGGCCGCCGACGGCAAGGAGGCGGTCGCCTTGATGGAGGAGACGATGGTGGATCTCGTCGTCACCGACTACAACATGCCCGAAATGGATGGCCGCGAGTTCGTCGAGTACGTGCGGGGCCGCAGCTGGCAGCGCAGCGTGCCGATCCTGATGGTCACCAGCGAAACCGACCAGGGGCGGCTGGCGGCGGTGGAGGAGGCCGGCGTGTCGGGCATCTGCGACAAACCCTTCGAGCCGGCCGTGGTGCGGCGTTTGCTTGCGAGGATGTTGAGCCAGGGCGCGGCCGGATAGGCGGCCACGCCCACGGCGGCTCAGGCCTTCACGGCGTCCAGCAGCGCCTTTACCGCGGCAACCCGGGCCTTCAGGTCGGGGGTGGCGACCTTGCGAATCAGCTTGTCCGGGCCGGACATCTTGGTTTGCCTGTCCTTCTGGATCAGCATGATGACCTTCACCGGGTCGATCGGCGCGCTGGCGTCGAACTGTACGCTGATCTGGCTTTCCGAAGCCTCCATCTTGGCGACGCCGTAGGGTTTGACCAGCATGCGCAGGCGGTGGGTTTCGAGGAGCGTGCGGGTCTGCGGGGGCATCTCGCCGAAGCGGTCGATGAGCTCCTCCTGCAGGGCCTGGAGCTCGTCCTCGCTCTCGCAGTTGGCCAGGCGCTTGTAGAGCGTGAGGCGTTCCTGCACGTCGCTGCAGTAGTCGCTGGGGAGCAGGGCCGGGGCGTGGAGCTTGATCTCGGACACCACCTCGAGCGGCTGGCTGAGGTCGGGCTCCTTGCCGCGCTGCAGGTCGCGCACCGCACGCTTGAGCATCTCGGTGTAGAGGCTGACGCCAACCTGCTGGATCTCGCCCGACTGGTTTTCGCCCAGCACTTCGCCAGCGCCGCGGATCTCGAGGTCCTGCATCGCCAGGTAGAAGCCGGAGCCGAGTTCCTCCATCATGGTGATCGCCTCCAGGCGCTTCTGGGCCTGGGCGGTGGGTTTGGCGTGGGCGTCGGTGAGCAGGTAGGCGTAGGCCTGGTGGTGGGAGCGCCCGACGCGGCCGCGCAGCTGGTGCAGCTGGGCCAGGCCGAAGCGGTCGGCGCGGTTGATGATGATGGTGTTGGCGGTCGGGATGTTGATGCCGGTCTCGATGATGGTCGTGCACAGCAGCAGGTTGGCCTTCTGCGTGGTGAAGTCGCGCATCACGCGCTCGAGTTCGCGCTCCGGCAGCTGGCCGTGGCCGATGACGATGCGTGCTTCGGGCAGCAGCTCTTCGAGCGATTCGCGCATGTTCTCGATGGTCTCGACCTCGTTGTGCAAAAAGTACACTTGGCCGCCGCGCTTGAATTCGCGGATCACGGCCTCGCGGATGACGCCCTTGCTGTGGCGCTGCACGAAGGTCTTGATGGCGAGGCGCTTCTGCGGCGCGGTGGCGATCACCGAGAACTCGCGCAGGCCTTCGAGCGCCAGCCCCAGCGTGCGCGGGATCGGCGTGGCGGTGAGGGTGAGGATGTCCACCTCGCTGCGGAGCGCCTTGAGGGCTTCCTTCTGGCGCACGCCAAAGCGGTGTTCTTCGTCGATGATCACCAGGCCCAGGCGCTTGAAGGTGACATCCTTCTGCAGCAGCCGGTGGGTGCCGATCAGGATGTCCACCTTGCCTTCGCCCAGCTGCTTGATGGCCTCGGCCTGCTCCTTGGCGTTCTTGAAGCGTGACAGCTCGGCCACCTTGATCGGCCAGTCGGCGAAGCGGTCGGCAAAGGTCTGGTAATGCTGTTCGGCGAGCAGCGTGGTGGGGCACAGCACGACCACCTGCTTGCCGTCGGCCACCGCGATGAAGGCGGCGCGCAGGGCCACCTCGGTCTTGCCGAAGCCCACGTCGCCGCACACCAGGCGGTCCATTGGCCGGCCCGATTTCATGTCGGCCACCACGGCCTCGATGGCGGCCATCTGGTCGGGGGTTTCCTCGAAGCCGAAGCCGTCGGCGAAGGCTTCGAGATCGTGCTGCTTGAAGTCGAACTGGTGACCCTTGCGGGCGGCGCGCTGGGCGTAGAGCGCCAGCAGCTCGGCGGCGGTGTCGCGCACCTGCTGGGCGGCTTTCTTCTTGGCCTTTTCCCATTGGCCGGAGCCGAGGGTATGCAGGTGCACCGCTTCCGGGTCGGCGCCGGCGTAGCGGGTGATGACGTGCAGCTGCGATACCGGCACGTAGAGCTTGTCGCCGTTGGCGTATTCGAGATGCAGGAATTCGGTCTGGCCTTCGCCCAAGTCCATGTGCACGAGGCCCATGTAGCGGCCGATGCCGTGGCTGGAGTGCACCACCGGGTCGCCGGGCTTGAGCTCGGAGAGGTCGCGCAGCCAGCCTTCCATCGTGGCCGCCTTGCGGCTGTCGCGGCGGGTGCGGCTGCGGGCGGTGGCGGCGTAGAGCTCGGATTCGGTGACGACGGCAAGGCCGGCCTCGGGCAGCACGAAGCCGGCGGCGAGGGGGCCGGTGCCGAGGGCGAGCCGGCTGTCGCCTGCCACGAAGGCGTCGAAGTCGGCGCTGGCGGTGGGCTTGAGGGCGTACTCGGCGAAGTATTCGGCGATGGTCTGCTGCCGGCCGGCGGATTCGGCCAGCACCAGCACGCGCCCCGGAAAGCCCGCGCAGAAGGCCTTGAAGCGGTGGAGCGGGTCGGTGGCCTTGCGTTCGACGGACACATCGGGCAGCGCCTCGGCGGGCCCGCCGGTGGCGCCGGCCGGCAGGGCCAGGCGGAGGCGCTGCTTGAGGGCGACGAAGAAGGCTTCCTCCGACAGGAAGAGCTGGTCCGGCGCCATGATCGGCCGGGTCTTGTCGCCACCCAGCAGCTGGTGGCGGCTGCGGGCGTCCTTCCAGAAGGCTTCGATGGCGGCCGGCACGTCGCGGTGCAGCAGGATCGCGCTGCTGTCGGGCAGGTAGTCGAAGAGCGTGGCGGTGTCGTCGAAGAACAGCGGCAGGTAGTACTCGATGCCCGCCGGGGCGATGCCGTTGGAGACATCCTTGTACACCGTGCAACGGGACGGGTCGCCCTCGAAGGTTTCGCGGAAGCGGCCGCGGAAGCGGGTGCGGCCGGTTTCGTCCATGGGGAACTCGCGGGCCGGCAGGAGACGCACATCCTTCACCGGGAAGACGGTGCGCTGGGTGTCCGGGTCGAAGGTCTTGATGCTCTCGATCTCGTCGTCGAAGAGGTCGATGCGGTAGGGCAGGGCGGCGCCCATCGGGAAGAGATCGACCAGCCCGCCACGCACGCTGTATTCGCCCGGCGACATCACCTGGGTGACGTGGGCGTAGCCGGCCACGGTCATCTGGCGGCGCAGGCCGTCCACGTCGAGCTTGCTGCCCTGCTTGAGGAAGAAGGTGTAGGCCGCGAGGAAGGCCGGCGGCGCCAGCCGGTAGAGAGCCGTGGAGGCCGGCACCAGGGCGATGTCGGCCTCGCCGCGGCTGATGGCGTAGAGCGACGAAAGGCGCTCGGAGATCAGGTCCTGGTGGGGCGAGAAGCTGTCGTAGGGCAGGGTTTCCCAGTCGGGCAGCAGATGCGTGGAGAGCCCCGGGGCCAGCCAGGCGATCTCATCGGAGAGGCGCTGGGCATCGAGGGGATTGGCCGTGACGACGACCAGCATCCGTCCGCTGCCGGCCTGGTGGGCCAGCTGGGCGATCGCCAGGGCGTCGGCCGAGCCGGCGAGGGCGGGCAGGTCGAGGCGCTCGCCGGGCCGGGCCCGGTTGAAGGAGACGAAGGACGGAAGCAGGGATGTAGAGGAGCGGGCTGGGGCGGTCATGCGGATCTGCTGCGCTGAAGGTGGGAACGGCCAAGTTTCGGATTATAGGTGCCTGCCCGCGGGCTTCACGGTGCTCAGGCCCGGGTGCGCTGGAAGCTTTCGACCTCTCGGCCGGCTTCGAGGCCGACTTCGTCCCAAGTGGATTCCTGGATGTGGGTCCAGCCGTGGCGGTCGCGGCGGATCACGGTGGAGCACCGGGTGCCGTAGCCGGGGGCGCGGATGAAGGCGCTCGACAGCATCCGCTCCCAAGCCAGGCTGACGCCGGTGCGTGGCAACTCGGCGTCGGGGGCGGGGCGGTCGTCCCGCAGCAGCTCGACCAGCGGCGTGTCGTCGGGCAGGGCCTGGAGCGCCCGGAACAGGCGCGCCTTGCCGGCCCGCACCTTGGGCCAGGGCGTGTCGAGGAGGTGATTGGAGAGGGCATGCACGCCGGGTTCGAGCAGGCGGGCGGCGCCGCTTTCACTCTCATAAACCCCCAGCGTGTCGCCGTCGGAGACGAAGAGGTTGAAGGCGTTGTAGCGGGGCCCTTCTCGCTGCAGCCGGGCAAGGGCCTCTGCGGTGCTCTCGTGGTTGCCGAGGAAGTCGGCCACCAGCGCCCCCCGGGAGGGCGTGCCCACGCGGTTGCGCTGGGGGTCGCGGAAGTTGGTGAGGCCGGCGAAGCGGCCCGAACGGGTGAGCCCCAGCCAGGTGCCACCGGCTTCGAGGTCGCGGCCGGCGAAGACATCGGGTGCATCCGGCCACCAGGCCGCTGCGGCTGCCGGCCGGGCGAAGAACTCGTCCCGGTTGGCGGCCACGACCAGGGGATAGTCGGGATGCGCCTGCCAGGCGACGAGGATCAGACACATGGGATGAAGCGTTCGGTGTGACGGCAGGCGCCCTCATCCACAAAACGCAGCAGCCCGTGACGCTCGATGGTTTGCTCGAGGGCCGCATCGAAGGCGGGCACGTCAGTGACGTTCTCGTAGATCTCCATCCATGTCCACGGGTCGTCTGCCTTGCGCAGGAAGCGGCCGGGGATGCCGGTGTGGGCCTGAAGCTCGGCCTGGGCGTTGTAGAGCGCCCGGGCCAGATCGGTTTCGAGGCCGATCCGGACCGGGTAATAGATGTAGTAGTGGGAGCGATTCAAACCGTAACCTCAAGCCAGGGCGTAAGGCAGGGGCAGGAAGGCGAGGGCCGGGCCATCCGGTGCGCCCAGGTGGGCCTGGCCGGCGTCGGCGCTGGAGCTCTGCAGCACCACGAGGGCGTCGTAGCCACCCTCCGGCGCCGGGGCGGCGCTCACCACCTTGCCGGCGGACTGGTCGCCGAAATCGGGCGCGTAGATGTCGGTGCCCACCGCCGGCAGGGTGCCGACGCCGGCGTGCACCCGGTACATGCGCTTCTTGAGCTTGCCCAGGTAATGGGTGCGGGCGACGATCTCCTGGCCGGGGTAGCAGCCCTTGTTGAAGCTCACGCCGCCGATGAGGTCGAAGTTGAGCATCTGCGCGACGAACTCCTCCTGCACCGGCTGCGTGATGGTGGGCAGGCCTTCACGGATGTCCAGCCATTGCCAGGCCTGGGTGCCGGCCGGTACGGCGCCGGCCGCGACGAACTTGCCCCACAGCGCGGCGGCCTCGGAGATGGGCGTCGACACCACGAAGCGGGCGCCGTCGAGGCGCACCACGCTGGCGATGCCGGAGGCGGTGGCCCGCGGCGCGCCGGGGATGCCGAGGCCGGCCGCTTCGAGGGCGGCGCCGGCCTGGGAGCCCGCCAGGCCGATCAGCACGCTGTCGGAGCCGTCGTCGAGCAGGCGCACCTTGGAGCGCAGCACGTACATCGAGAGCTTCTTGAGCATCGCGGCGTGAATGTCGGCGGACATCGCCAGCAGGTAGTCGCCGCCCTGGCGCCATACCAGCAGGCTCGCCAGCATGCGGCCCTTGGGGCTGTTGAAGCTGTTGAGCTGGGCCTCGTTGGCGCCCAGCTTCTTGACGTCGTTGGAGAACAGGTTGTGCAGGAAGGCGCCGGCGTCCTCGCCGGTGGCGCGGATCACCCGCAGTTGTTCGAGGGGTACGACAACGGTGCCCTGGGCGGCGAGGCTTGCGCCCTGCCGTTCGTCCTCGCCGAAGCGGACCGAAAATTCGTCCGGAAAGCTTGCGCCTTGGGCGGCGAGATGGGTTTGCCAGCTTGCGTTCATCAGTGTTCGGTGTCCTGTTGCGATACGAGTCGGTAAATGGCTCCACTTCCCCCCGGAAGGAGCCTCGAAGAGCTTTGCGTTATTATATGCGGCCGGCCGCAGCGTAAATCCAGGGCTGTGCCGTCTTTGCCCGTTCTCACTCCCTTCGTTCGTTTTCGACGCGCCTGGTTCCCTGATGAAGTCTGTGTTGTTCCGATTGCTGGCCGCAGTGCTGGCCCTGGCTGCCTGTCTCGCGGGTGCGCTGGCGTGGTTTGCCCATCGCCCGATCGCGCTGGCGGCGAGCCCGCTTGATTTCACCATCGAGCCCGGCTCGTCGATGCGCCAGGTGGCGCGGCAGCTGGTGGATGCCGGCATTGACGTGCAGCCGGCGGCCCTTGAGGTGCTGGCCCGGGTCACCCGCCGGGCCAACGCCATCAAGGCCGGCAGCTACGAGGTCGAGGCCGGGCTCACGCCCCTCGCGCTGCTCGCCAAGCTTACCCGCGGCGACGTCAGCCAGGCGGAGCTGGCGATCATCGAAGGCTGGAACTTCCGCCAGCTGCGCGCCGCCCTCGACCGCCACCCGGATCTGCGCCACGACAGCGCCGGCCTCAGCGACGCCGAACTGCTGGCGCGCATCGGCAGTACGGCGAGCCACCCCGAGGGCCTGTTCTTCCCCGACACCTATCTGTTCTCCCGCCGCAGCAGCGACCTCGACGTGCTGCGCCGCGCCCACCGCCACATGCTGGAGGTGCTCGACCGGGAGTGGGCCCGGCGCGCCGGCGGGCTGCCCTACAAAACCCCCTACCAGGCGCTGACGATGGCCTCCATCGTCGAGAAGGAGACCGGCCAGGCCGCCGACCGCCCGATGGTAGCCTCGGTATTCGTCAACCGGCTGAACTCCGGCATGCTGCTGCAGACCGACCCGACGGTGATCTACGGGCTCGGCGAAGCCTTCGACGGCAACCTGCGCAAGCGCGACCTGCTGGCCGATACCGTCTACAACACCTACACCCGCTCCGGCCTGCCGCCAACCCCGATCGCGATGCCCGGCGTGGCCGCCCTGCGTGCCGCGCTCAACCCGCCGGCCACCGACTACCTCTATTTCGTCGCCCGCGGTGATGGCTCCAGCGAGTTTTCCCGCACCCTCGAAGAACACAACCGGGCGGTCGCCCAGTACATCCGGAAACGCACCCCGTGAATTCCCGCTTCATCACCTTTGAAGGCATCGACGGTGCCGGCAAGAGCAGCCAGATCGCTGCCGCCGTGGCCCTCATCGAATCCCGCGGCATCGAGGTCGTGCAGACGCGCGAGCCCGGCGGCACGCCCCTGGGCGAGAAGCTGCGGGAGATCCTCCTCCACGAGCCCATGCACCTCGAAACCGAGGCCATGCTGATGTTCGCCGCCCGCCGCGAGCATCTGGCGGCCCTCGTCGAGCCGGCGCTGGCGGCGGGCAAGTGGGTCGTGTCCGATCGCTTCACCGACGCCACCTACGCCTACCAGGTGGGCGGGCGCGGGCTCGACGAAGAGCGTTTCGCAGCCCTCGAACGCTGGGTGCATCCCGATTTCCAGCCCGACCTGACCCTGATCTTCGATCTCGACCCCGAGGTCGCCGCCCGCCGCCTCGCCGGCACCGGCCAGGCGCCCGACCGCTTCGAGCGCGAGAAGGCTGATTTCTTCCAGCGCGTCCGGGCGGCCTACCTGCGCCGTGCTGCGGCCGCGCCCCAGCGCGTCCGGCTGATCGACGCGAGCCGCAAGCCCGACGAGATCCGCGCCGAGGTCGAGGCGGTCATCGCCGGGGTGTGCTTCCAATGATCTTCGAATGGCAGGCCGGCCTCTGGCAGCGGGTTCTCGACAGTGCCGGCCGGATGCCCCACGCACTGCTCTTCGCGGGCCCGGCGGGGGGCGGCAAGCGGCATTTCGCCGAAGCCCTGGCCGCGCGCGTGCTGTGCGCCCGGCCCGGCGCCGACGGCCATGCCTGCGGTGTTTGCGAAGACTGCCTGTGGCGCATTTCCGGCAACCATCCCGACCTGCTCCGGGTGATCCCCGAAGCCGACCGGGAGGCGCGGGACGACGCCCCCGAGAAGCCCGAAGGCGGCAAGGCCGCCAGCCGCCAGATCGTCATCGAGCAGATCCGCGACCTGCAGCAGGCGCTCACCACCGGCGGGCATCGGGGCAGCCAGCGGGTGGCGATCGTCGACCCGGCCGAGGCGATGAACCTCTACACCGCCAACGCCTTGCTCAAACTGCTCGAAGAGCCGACCACCAACGTGCAGTTCATCCTGGTCTCGTCGTCGCCCAAGCGGCTCCTGCCGACCATCCTCAGCCGTTGCCAGACCTGGGCCTTCCCGCGTCCGGCGGGCGAGCTGGCGGCCCGCTGGCTGGTCGAGCGCAAAACCCCCGACGCGGTTTCACTGCTGGCCTTTTCCGGCGGAATGCCCCTGGCCGCGGCGACGCTTGCCGAAGGCGGAGGCGCCGCGGCTCGCAAGCGCTTCGTGAGCGACATCGCGAGCATTCCCGGCAAGGCGCCGCTGCGTCTCGCCGGCGAGTGGGAGAGCTGGCTGAAGAGCAAGGATTCCCTCGCGGCGGGTTTCGACATGAACACGCTGGTGGGCTGGATGCAGCGCTGGGTGGCCGACGTCGCGAGCCTGCGTCTGGGCGGGCCGGTGCGATTCTTTCCTGCCGAGCACGATATCCTTCACGGGCTGGCCAGTCGCATGACGATTGACAGCGCGCTGGGCTGCTACAATGAAATCAATCAGACCCGCCGGGTAGCGCAGCATCCGCTCAATGCCCGGCTCTTTCTGGAAGACATGCTTTTGCGGTACGCCCGTGGTTTTGCCCGGGCGGCTGCCCCAGCGGTGCGCAAATGAACGAATCCCTCAAGCGTCCGGCCCCGTCACGGCCGAGCGTCCTGTCGCTGAACATCACGTCCAAGTCGGCCCTTTACGCGGCCTACATGCCTTTCATCAAGAATGGCGGGATCTTCGTGCCCTCCACCCGCGAGTACAAGCTGGGCGACGAGATCTTCATGCTGCTGCAACTGATGGACGACCCGACCAAGCACCCGGTGGCTGGCAACATCGCCTGGGTCACGCCGCCTGGCGCCCAGGGGAACAAAACCCAGGGGATCGGGGTCAAGTTTGCCGGCGACGAAGCCGGGCAGGTTCTGCGGAACCGCATCGAGCAGATCCTCGCCGGCCACCTGGGTTCATCCCGCCCGACTCACACGATCTGACCCTCTTCAAGCCTGCCGATGCTCGTTGACTCCCACTGCCACCTGGATTTCCCCGACCTCATTCAAAACGAAAGCGACATGCTGGCCCGCATGGCCGACAACGGCGTGACCCACGCCCTGTGCGTGGCCGTGAAGCTGGAAACCCTGGCGGGCGTCATCGGTGTGGCAGAGCGCCACCCCAATGTCTTCGCCTCGGTGGGCGTACACCCCGACAACGCCGACTGCGAAGAGCCCGATGAAGCCCGCCTGCTTGAGCTCGCAGCCCACCCCAAGGTGGTGGCCATCGGCGAGACGGGCCTCGATTACTACTGGCACAAGGACGCACCCGAATGGCAGCGGGCACGTTTCCGCACCCACATCCGCGCCGCCCGCCGCTGTGCCAAGCCGCTCATCATCCACACCCGCGATTCCGCCGCCGATACGCTCCGGCTGATGCAGGAGGAGGGCGCAGGTGAGGCTGGCGGCGTGATGCATTGCTTCACCGAGACCCTCGAGGTGGCCAAGGGCGCCCTTGATCTCGGTTTCTACATCTCGTTTTCGGGCATCGTCAGTTTCAAGACCGCCGAATCCCTGCGCGAGGTGGCGCGCTATGTGCCGGCCGACCGCCTGCTCGTCGAGACGGATGCGCCTTACCTCGCTCCGGTGCCTTTTCGGGGCAAGACCAACCAGCCAGCCTACGTCCGCCACGTGGCCGAGGCGGTGGCTGCAGCCCGGGGTGAGCCCCTGGAGGCGGTGGCCGAGGTCACCACGCGAAACTTCTTCCGACTCTTCAAGGACGCCAGACCGTGACGAAACCCTGTTTCCGCATCTTCTCCCCCCGGCCGGCCGGGTTTGCAGCGCTGCTCCTGTGCATGCAGCTCGCGCTGCCGGTGTCGGCGGCGTCCCTCGACGACCTGCTCAATGCCGCCAAACTGGGTGATGCCCGCGAGGTGGCCGAGCTCGTGTCCCGGGGCATGGACCCGAATTCCTCCGACCAGAGCGGCAACACCCTGTTGATCCTGGCGGCCCGGGAAGAGCAGCCCGCCGTGGTGGCCGAGCTCATCAAGCAGCGCGGCGTCAGGCTCGACGCACGCAATGCGGCGGGCGACAGCGCGCTGATGCTGGCTGCGCTGCGTGGCTACACCGGTATCGCCGAGCAACTGCTCAAAGCTGGCGCGCCCTTTGAGCACGGCGGCTGGAACCCCATGCTCTACGCTGCCTTCGAGGGCCGCACGGGTATCGTCGATCTGCTTCTGGCCAAGGGCGCGAACCCCGATGCGCAGGCGCCCAATCGCAGCTCGGCGCTGATGTTTGCCGCCCGCAACGGCCATGATGAGGTCGTTGCCCGCCTGCTCAAGGCCGGTGCAAATCTCGACCTGAAGAATGATCAAGGCGAGACTGCGGAAAGCTGGGCGGTCAAGTATCGCAACACCGACATCGCCGAACTGATTGCTGCCGAACGCAAGGCCCGCGCTGCCCGCGCCAAGTAAAACCGGGCTGGTGCTGTCGATGCCCGCTGGCCTGATTTTGAGCGCTTACAGGGCTCGCTGATCTGATCGGGTTGCGCTCGCACGCAGGCACCTCAGGCGCAGGCGTCTAATGCGCAGGAGCCTCAGGCGCTGAAGAAATCGCCGGCTTCTGGCTTTGCCCGGATTGCCGGCGATTTTTTTGCCGGCCCTGGGGCGCCTATGCAGCTGAAAGCCTGGTGCCCAGCGGTTGGCCGTCAACGCCAGCCGGGAATCGGCGCGGGAGCGCTGCGATATCGGCCCCGGTTGAAGCGCCAGGGGAGCGCGGGGGCGATGCGACGCAGGAGCCCGGCGCAGACGATGGCCAGGATCGCCGGTACCAGGGCGCTGCTGCTCCCGCCGGCCAGCAGGACGCCAGCCATGAGGCCGCTCAACATCAAGATCCGGCAAATGAGGGTTTCCATCATCGACTCCTTTGAAAGGTGGATTGAGGCCTTGCATGGCTTCGGGCATTTACGCTGCGGAGGTGCTTTTGTGACCCACAGCGCTTTGTATTGATGGCTGTAATTATATACAGCATCCGGGGTTTTGCAAGCCCACGCCGGGGCGCCGTGTCTGCGCACGCCATTTCGCCAGGGTAAACTTGTGTCCATGGACGCAAAACTCACTGCCCCGCCCGCGGCCGATTCCTCCTCGCCGGGCCCCATTTCCCTGCGCCCCCTAGATGCGCTCCAGATTCCGCCCGAGCTCGATGGGCGGCTGGGTGACAACCGCGCCGATCCGGCCCGCCTGCAGATCAATGCCTGTTGCGACGCCGACGCCATACGCTGCTTTCTGGTGGAATACGACCGCTCCCCGGGCACGCTGCGCATCTATCAGCGGGAGTGCGAGCGCCTGCTGCTGTGGTCGCTGGTGGAGTGCGGCAAGCCGCTCTCAAGCCTCAACCGGCAGGATTTCGAGGGCTACCTCAACTTTCTTGTCGATCCTCAGCCCGCAGCCCTGTGGTGCGGCCCCAAGGCCGAGCGGGCGTCCGACAAGTGGCGGCCTTTCGTCGGCCCGCTCAGCGAGAGCGCGGTGCTCACCGCGATGGCGGCGATCAATTCGCTGATGCGCTACCTGGTGGACGCCGGCTATCTGCTGGGCAACCCGCTGGGCCTGATCCGGCAGCGCCGCCGCAAGATGGCCGCCGAGGCGGGTGGCCCGCTGCGGGCGGTGGCCAGCACCGAAGAGGTCGACAAGATCGAGCGTTTCCTCGATGAGCAGATGTGGCAGGCCGTCACGGCGGCCATCGAGGCGATGCCGCGGGACGCCGAACGGGGCCGCGACGAATACGAGCGGGCCCGCTTCATCGCGGCGACCCTCTACATGCTGGCGCCCCGGGCCGGCGAACTCGAGAGTCACCGCATGAACAGCTTCCGCGAGGAGCGCGGCCTGTGGTGGTGGCACGTGGTGGGCAAGGGCGGCAAGAAGGCCAAGGTGCCGGTGGCCGACGACATGCTGCAGGCGCTGGTGCGCTATCGCAAACACCTGGGCCTGTCCGCCGTGCCCCGGCGGGACGACACGACGCCGCTGCTGGTGTCGGTCAAGGATGGCAGCCCGATCACTGCCCGCCGGCTCAACCAGATCCTCAAGAAGATCTTCTCTGCCGCGGCCGACCTGCTGCCTCCCGAGGCCGAGCACAAGAAAGAAAAGCTGCGCGCCGCCTCGGCCCACTGGGGGCGCCACACCGGCATCACCGCCAAGCTCGACAGCGGCATCGACGAGCGCTTCGTGCAGAAGGACGCCCGGCACACCGATGCGCGTACCACCCAGCGCTACATCCACGAAGAAGAGGAGCGCTGGCACGACGAGGCGCAGAAGCAGCGCCTGCCGTGGGCAGGGCCCAAAACGGGGGACTGAGCGGGTTTGGGGGCTGTAGCCGGCGCCTCGCCGTCAAAGTGTGTTGAATTGGCGTTTCGTCATAAATATTACGTTATCCGGCTTTATACGTATGCTATGGTGTCCCGTGTAGCAGTTTTTTGCATTCTTGGTGAGGCGGGGAGATGTCCATGGCGCGTAGCAGCAGTGTCAACTTCGAGTCGGTCGAGCAGATCTGTTTTCAGCTGCTCTCCCAGGGCGAGAACCCCTCTTTTAACCTCGTCTATGCCGAGCTGGGCAACAAGGGCTCGAGCGAGGTCGTGCAGCGTTACATCGACCAATGGCGCCGCGAGACGGGGGCGGCGTTCTTCCGCCAGCGCAGCATTCCGGGCATGCCCGACGAGCTGGTCTCGGCCGCGGACGCCTTCATGGCCAATGTGTGGTCGCTGTCGCTGCAACAGGCCGACCGGGTGCTGGCCAGCCAGCGCCAGGAGCTCGAGGCCGAGCGGGAGGCGGTGCATGTGCGCCTGCAGGCCGCCCACGACCGTATCCAGCAGCTCGAAGCCGCTTCCAGCGACACGCTGCAGAACGTCGCGAGCCTCGAACAAGCCGTCCAGAGCCGCGACGGCACCATTGCCGAGCTGCGCGGCCAGATCCAGGAAACCCAGCGCCAGCGCGACGCCCTCGAGAGCCGCGTGAAGCTGCTCGAAGATGCGGCCGAGGGGCGCGAGCAGAAGTTCCTGGCCGAATCCGAACGCCTCACCCGGCTCTTGCAAAACGACCGCGATCGCTACACCGCCGCCCTCAAGGAAGAGCAGGAGCGCAGCGCCAGCGAGCGGGAGGCCCTGCTCAAGCAGATCGAGCAGGCCCGCCAGGACAAGGTGGCCGAGATGCTCGCCCTGCGCCAGCAGGTCTCCAACCGGGAAGAGCGCGAGGCCCGCCAGCGCGAGCAGACCGAGGAAGCCCGCGCCGCGCTGCGGGAGGCGGTCTCCAAAACACGCCAGATCGAGACCTCGCTGGCCGCGGCCGAGGGGCGCATCGAACGGCTGCAGGCCCAGCTCAAGATCGCCAGCGACGCGGCCCACGGCAAGGAGTCTGCGGTGGCCGCCGCCGAGGCCCGCGCCCGGGCCATCGAAGAGCTCCGCCTCGCCGAAACCGTCCGCGCCCAGCGCGCCGAAGCCCTGGTGGCCGAGATGCAGGCCGAGCAGGCGGCCCGCCGCAAGCAGAACGCCTGACGGCGACCCCACAGCTGCCATCAGGCCGGCGGCTTGGCGCCCTAAGTGGGCCCTAACTCGCGCCCCGGACGCCTTCACCGGCGGATCTATCCGGTAGACTGGGCGCCATGCGCGCAATCACTTCTCCGACGATCCGACGGCTGGCTGGCTTCCTGGTGGCGGCCCTCCTCAGCGGCTGTGGCCAGGTCTGGAACGACCCCTATCCGGTGGCCGAGCGGGGCGGCAACATCCTCTACACCGCCTTCAGCCAGCGCCCCAAGCACCTCGACCCGGTGCAGTCCTACAGCGAGGACGAGGCGACCTTCCTGTACCAGATCTACGAGCCGCCGCTGCAGTACCACTACCTGAAGCGCCCCTTCCAGCTCCAGGTGGCCGCCGCGGCCCAGATGCCCACGCTGCGCCAGTTCGACGCCGCCGGCAAGCTGCTGCCTGCCGGGGCCGACCCGGCGAAGATCGCCCGCAGCGAGTACGAGATCCGCATCCGGCCGGGCATCCGCTACCAGCCGCATCCGGCCTTCGCGCTCGATGCCGCCGGCAAGCCGCTGTACCTCGGCCTGCCGCCCGAGCTGATCGCAAGCAAGCGCAGCCTCGCCGACTTCCCCCAGACAGGCACCCGGGAGCTCACCGCCGAGGACTACATCTACCAGATCAAGCGCCTGGCGCATCCGCGCCTGCACTCGCCGGTGCTCGAGCTGATGGGCGACTACGTCGTCGGCCTGAAAGACCTGCACGCCCGCCTGGTGGCCGACGAGAAGACGCGCAGCGCCGGGGGCTGGATCGACCTGCGCAGCTACCCGATGGCGGGGGTCGAGCTGGTCGATCGTTACACCTACCGGGTGCACATCAAGGGCACCTACCCCCAGTTTCCCTATTGGCTGGCGATGCCCTTCTTTGCGCCGATGCCCTTTGAGGCCGAGCGCTTCTTTGCCCAGCCTGGCATGGCCGAGCGCAACCTGAGCCTCGACTGGTGGCCCATCGGCACCGGGCCCTACATGCTCGTCGAGAACAACCCCAACGCCCGCATGGTGTTGGCCCGTAACCCCAACTTCCGGGGCGAAAGCTACCCCTGCGAAGGCGAGCCCGACGACCAGGCCGCGGGCCTGCTGGCCGACTGCGGCAAGGCGATCCCCTTCATCGACAAGGTGGTGTTCAGCCGCGAGAAGGAGAGCATCCCGGCCTGGAACAAGTTTCTGCAGGGCTACTACGACGCCTCCGGCGTGTCGTCCGACAACTTCGACCAGGCCGTCCAGATGGGCGGGCAGGGCGACGTGAGCCTCAGCGACGAGATGGCCGACAAGGGCATCCGGCTCAACACCTCGGTGGCGCCGACGGTGATGTACATGGGCTTCAACATGCTCGACCCGGTGGTGGGCGGCGCGAGCGATCGGGCCCGCAAGCTGCGGCTGGCAATCTCGATCGCCATCGACCAGGAGGAGTTTATCTCGGTGTTCCAGAACGGCCGCGGGGTGCCGGCCATGCACCCGATCCCGCCGGGCATTGCCGGTTACCGGCCCGGCGAGGCGGGGATCAACCCCTTTGTTTACGACTGGGCCGATGGCAAGCCCCAGCGTAAATCGGTGGACGAAGCCCGCCGGCTGCTCGCCGAGGCGGGCTACCCTGGCGGGCGCGACGCGAAGAGCGGCGAGCCGCTGGTGGTGTACCTCGACACCACCGGCTCGGGCATGGGGGACAAATCCACCGTCGACTGGCTCGCCAAGCAGTTCCGCAAGCTCGATCTGCAGCTGGTGGTGCGCGCCACCGATTACAACCGCTTCCAGGACAAGATCCGCAAAGGCAACGCCCAGCTCTTTTATTGGGGCTGGAACGCCGACTACCCCGACCCGGAGAACTTCCTGTTCCTGCTCTACGGCGCCCAGGGCAAGGTGAAGAGCCAGGGCGAAAACGCCGCCAACTACCAGAACGCCGAATACGACCGGCTCTTCGAGCAGATGAAGGCGATGCCCGACAGCCCCGCGCGGCAGGCCATCACCGAACGCATGCTGGCCATCCTGCAGCACGACGCGCCGTGGGTGTGGGGCTTCTACGAGAAGGCCTACACGCTCCAGCACGGCTGGCTGTACAACCGCAAGCCGGGCAAGATCGTCCGCAACACCCTCAAGTACCAGCGCGTCGACGTGGCCCAGCGGGAGCGCCTGCGGGCCGAGTGGAACCGGCCCATCCTGTGGCCGCTGGCGCTTGTCGGGCTGCTCGGCGCGCTTGTGGTGGCGCCGGCGGTGATGCACTACCGGCGCCGGGAGCAGGCCGGAGGTGATGGCGCCTGAGCGGCGCCCACGCCCTGCGAGCCTTGTTCCGTTGAAGGCCTGCTGCCCAGTGTGAGCGTCAGTCTCTGCGCCCGGGCAGCAGGCCTTCGTCGCGCAGGCGCGTGCCGATGAGCTGGATCAGGTCTTCGACCACCTCGCTCGATGAGGCGGGGTTGAAGGATTCGCTCACGGCCGTCCACACCGGCTTGCCCTCGGGCAGGCGGTAGAGCAGGGTTTCGACGATCACCCGGGTGTCTTCGATCACCTGGGGCGTCGTGTAGACATACGGATAGAAGGGGTGGAACGGGTAGAAGGGGCTGAAGTACGGGTAGGGGCCCCGGCGGAACAGGAAGGGTTCGGGCAGGAAGGGCGGCTGGGGCGGGACGAGGGCCTGGGTTTTGTCCACCGACACCAGGCGGGCGAGCAGGGCGGCGTCGAAACCGGCCTCGGTGAGGCGGGCGCGCACTTCGGGGGTGTCGAGCTGGGCCTCAAGGCCGAGCTGGTGGGCCGCCTGGGCCGCGAGGCCCGGCTGCAGGCTCTGGACCACCCGGTTCTCGGCCATCCGGCGCAGGTTGTCGTCCTTTACGGCGACGAAGACGGCGAGCTTGCGCGGGGGGCCGGCCGTGTCGGCGCCGTCGCGCCAGCTGGTCTTGATGGTCGACATGCCGCTGCAGCCGGTGAGCACAAAAAGCGCGGTGAGCAGTGTGAGGATCAGGCGATGTGGCATGAGGTGCTCCTTGGTGGGGACGGCATGTCTGATCAGACCTTTCGGCCGGCCCGGGATTCCCGCCCTCTCGACGAAACGCAGGGCCGCCCCAGGTTTGCTTGCCCCCAACCGCGGTGGGCTGGGCGAGGCCCGGTCGTGGGGGCGCTCAGTGGAAATCCCGGCTGTGGGTGGCCAGCTGGCCGAGCAGCGGGCTGCGGTCGACGACCCGCTTGGCGTGCAGATGCACCACGCTGCCCTGGCGGGTGATCTGCCCATAGACGCCCAGCAG
>Ga0075163_10001528_pt1 | contig 31182 bp, 28 predicted proteins | sample JI1023141ADNA_FD_71478 | JGI IMG/M metagenome (GOLD analysis project Ga0075163, IMG submission 71478) | Wastewater effluent complex algal communities from Wisconsin, to seasonally profile nutrient transformation and Carbon sequestration -... | ecosystem: Engineered > WWTP > Effluent > Algae...
TATAAGTTTTAACGAAAATTTCTTTTTTATAAAAAAGTTAACCTCGATATCAAAATTTTTTTGGAAATGAAAATTTGGAAAAATCATGATATTGCCGGAAACTAAGAATAAACAAAACTATAACAGATAATAAGGATATCTATCGTTTTAATGATTTACATAAAAAATCAAGTTTAACCATATATCTGTTCTATTTTTCATTATTTAACATTTTACGAAATAATAAATAAATATTAGATGTACATTTTATGGCATTTAATAATCCAAAGTATCTCTTTATAAACTAAACGTTTCTGTTATAAATGTTGTGAACTTAACTGTTCAATCAAATAAAAGTTGTTAGTTATACAAAAAATAGTTATTAATTCAAACATTCTACACAAAAGACAAAAGATAAATATCTGTTTATTTATTGTAATTGAATCATACGTTATAAAGATCTTTTTTGTATGTAGATATTTATATTTACATTTTTCCCGCATGTCTTTAGATGTTCTCTAAGATTACCACTAGTCGAATATCTTTTATTACACTTAATACATGCAAGGCGTTTATCTATATCTTCTTGAGAAGCAACGCATGGAAATTTTCTATTTTTATGATCTATGTAATGCGATTTTTTAGAAAATCCTCGTTTACATTTACGGCATATAAATTTAATTTTACAATTATGATCTAGTAATTGATTTTCAGAAGCAAATACATTTTTGCACATTACACATTTATTGGCTTCAGATTCGGATTCAGAATCATCTTCTTTATCTTTATTATACTCCTCGCGTTCAGCGTTTATGTGTTTTTCTATTATAAGAATCATCTTATGATAATCACCCTCGAAATATTCGTTACCTATATCTTTTCTCCGGATGAATTTTTTCTTAAATTCGGTCGTTATTAACCTTTCCATTTTATGTCGATCGATACATATTTTTTGTAAGAGAAGGGCGCTACTTTTTGGATATTGTTTGAGCCTTTCGTGATTTACTTGTTCAGTTTTTCCGACTTTGTATATATCTTCTCCTGTGTTTATAAATTCTCTTTCTTTGAGAAGGTAAATATAATTGATTTTCATTTCAAATGTATATGATATAAAGTATACAATACTGTATATTCATAATAAAAAAATGAAACGAATAATATTTAATAAATTTACCGAATGATTTACCAAACGATTTAACTATGACCGACATAGCCGATCATAAAAAAAGAGTGGATATAATAAAGAAAGGTTCTTACTTTGAATTCGATAGTGCTAGTCCGGATGAGTTATCTCTGTTTATGAGTTTGTTGGAAATTCATCTTCCTAAATTGGGAAATAATCCACAAGAAACATGTAATTTGCTTATGGAAGGATGCTACAAAACTATACTTGAAATGGTTGTAACATCGGGACGAGTTGAATATGTTGAAATGCTGATTAATGATTATGGATTTGATCCAATCATTGATAATGAATATGGAGGGATTTTGTTATTACATTTGGCTGTTATGCATAATCATTATGATATGGTTGAATTTCTGCTGAGATACGTCGAGAATATCAATATATTATACAAAGAACGTATGTGGCTTTATGATGATTTGGGTAATGAGCCTAAAGATGTGTTGACAATTTTGCAAGTGGCAAAGACTAAAAAGAATCCTAACCCGGATATTATAGAACTTTTGGAACTGTGGGGTAGTTCTTGAATAAGTTCAAGAACGCACCCATACCCCGCTCGGGTTGCACCCGAACCCGCTAGACTTTAATCTTATTTTTTATATGAAATTTTGAATATGATTAATTATATATAAGAATATAACATATTTGATATTTAATGCAACCTATCCCTAAAAAGCGACGAAGGGACGGCACATTAATATTTGATGATCATCCGGAATTTCGGCCTAATTTGACACCATCTGAAATATTTCAAATGGGCGCCTTTGGGGGGACATATTTTCGAGATATCTATTCAGGCGTTAACGATAAGAATTATAAAAATGTTTGGAAGGAATTTCCTAAAAAATGGTTCGCCGGACTCGATATTAAGACCCAAATCGCGTCGCAAGATTACGACCCCAAGATTAATAAATACGGAGTTAAAAGCGGAACATCTCTCGAATATTGGGAATCTAAAGGATGGATAAAGCCGCAAGATCCATATGGATGGGTGCACTGGTATTGTAGATTTTATCTTGGTCGTCGCACCGCTGATGATGAACGGCAAATACATCGATGGAATGGTGTATGTAATGGCCGATTTAGATTACGTCTTGATAATATGATCGCTAAAGGAAAGGACAGCTTGGTTATTCGTCAATTATTGTTGCATTGGGCCCTCGACTTTTGAAAAAGTCGAACAAAACGATTTTTAAAAGTAACTTTTGAAAAAGTTACACAAAACGACTTTATATATATTTTTTCTGAAAACTGATTAATTTTATTGTATATAAAATTCGAAAACGCTAAAAGGTATGACATATGAATATTACCCAAAAGAATATTATAATGCTATGACTTTTAAAGAAATAGACGAATTGTCTATGCTTGATGTAAAACGTAGTTATCGAACAAGTCCCAGATCTCGTGAAAATCGCATAAAAGAATTGATGTGTATGCAAGATAGACAATTTTACAGATACGAAAATTTTGATAGATGGAAACGCGAAACTGTAGATCGTGCATCAATGGAATTGAACGATTTATATGAGAGAATAAATTATTTCAAATCCGAATATGATCTATTGCCATTAAAATGTATCAGGAAATCGGATTCATCCACATTTTTGCAAGATTATAGAAGGACATTAGATGCATACGATAGCGCCCAGTATTTGTATAGAAATATGAACGAAATAACCTTATCCGATCTAAGAAAATGCTCACGCGACAAAATCCCTCATTGTTGTGGATGCACGTTCGGTAATATAAAATTGGGTCATGATTGGTGTGATTATCTAATAAAATCGCTTAGAAATTGTCGCGCATACGCGGAAAAGTATATACCACCCAAAAGTATATGTCTTAAAAAGATCGAGTGATATTTTTTTCACGTCCTTAAATATAAAGGGGTTCCAGTTCCGTAAAAAATATATACTGATAGTCGCGAAGCTTTTGCACAACTGAAAGTTGTTGATGCTCCCAGATGCCGCCTTTAGGCAGTTTCTAGAAGCGTCGACCGACGGGATTATCATAATTAATGAAAAGAGCATAATTCAATTCAGTAATGAAAAAGTCGAAGCAATATTCGGATATAACAAAGGCGAGCTCTTGCAAAAAAATATCAATATACTAATGCCTTCCCCTTATAAGGAGCTACATAATAAATATATACGCGACTACTACAAAAAGAACGAATGTTCTTTCGAAAAGATATCTCGCAAGGTAGAAGGAGTCAATAAAAGTAATAATAAAATAATGATCGAACTAAACGTTTTTCGATTTACTGATAAGTTATTCGGTGCTATAATTCGCGACTTGCAATATATGGAAGAGTCCGAAAAACGACACGTTCGTGAAATGGAGGAAAAGAATATGTTCGCCGCAAACATCAGTCATGAATTGCGCACACCTCTCAATTCGATAATATGTATGACAAAGTTCCTTATAAACGACGTCAATTCTATTAAGGAGGTTGTACACGCGCAAATATACGAAGAGATAATGGACAAGCTTGATACTGTCAAATATTCGGGCGGACACCTGTTATCACAGGTGAATGATATATTAGATTATGCTAAGTTGAGCGCTGGCAAGACCGTGCTGAGGAATATGCAATTTTCATTGCGCCAATGCATTGAGTCGGTCCGCGAAATCAATTGCTCAATTGCGCGCGACAAAGGTATCGAGATCGTCACGGTCATCGACGCAAACATACCCGATTATTATACAGGGGATTCGGAACGCCTGGCCCAAGTTCTTATGAATACCATTTCCAACGCGATTAAGTTTACAGAATCGGGTTCGATTAAAATTTTCGTCATGCAATACGATGAAAAACTTATCGGGTTTGACAGTTCTGAACACTTGTCCGCACCTAATACACGCCGTTCATCCGGAGGCGCTACAAAGTCCAAGCCCGGATCGTCAGATTCGATTTATAAAAAATCCGACGATCCAACGTCGAATAATACGTTGAATAAAATATTATTCAACGAAAGTGATAAAAAGATTGATGAGTCCCTGGAGCTTCGTCGCAATAAAAAATCAAACGACGATATGTCGCGAAAATCGGATGATAGTAGTGAGGAAAAGGAACTTCCCGACACGATGCGCCTGTTATTTAAAATAAAAGATACGGGTATTGGAATCGATCCGCACAATAAAGAAATAATATTTGATGCTTTTCAACAAGCCGATACGTCAAACACGCGCAAGTATACGGGGACAGGACTTGGCTTGACAATTTGTCGTAAAGTGTGCAATTTGATGGACGGTGATATTTGGCTTGATTCGAGCTCTCTCGGCGTCGGGTCAACATTTGCCTTTTCTATTGTTCTCAACACCGACAAATCGTATCAACTGCCTAAAATTACAGAAAAGATAGACATGTCCATTTTAGCAAATAAACGAGTCTTGATTGTGGATGATATTCCCGAAAATTTGACCAATCATAGTCTATTTGTGGCCGAGTGGAATATGATTCCGGCCCAGGCCAATTCGGCGTCCATGGCGATAGCTTATCTTAAAGGCGGAATGCAATTTGATATACTTTTGCTTGATATTCGCATGCCAAAGATTAGCGGTGTCGAATTGGCGAAACAATTACGTCAAGCTGACGTAGATTTTCCGATTATCGCACTATCGTCTGTCGGACTTTCACCCGACGACGCCGTCTATTTCGATAGTGTTATACAAAAGCCCGTCAAGCAACAACGACTATTATCGCACATGTATCGCGCTTTAGTATTGAATAAAGAAATTAATACTTTGAGCAAAATAGAATCTATGTATGGCCACGCTGCGGTGCCAAATTTATATGGGCATGCCGCGCCAAATTTATACGGACCGACTCCCATGAAAGGAACGCAATTTTACGAAATATCGTCACTCGGACAAAGTGGGCAAAGCGAGCGCCGAAATTCTCTCAGCGTGCAAAATCCATCACCGCGAGATAATAGAAATCGAAGTCCAGATTCTCCTTCTGAATTCGAAAAGGCAAAATCTGCAAAAATAGCTGAACTGGAACGCGCCAAATTAAACAATATTAAAATTAACAGCGCTCGCCCGACAAATAATATTCCGATATTGGTAGCTGAAGATGATAAGGATAATCAAAAGGTTATTAAGAATGCTTTGAAAACATACGAATATTCTGATTACACAATTGTTAATAATGGCCAGGCCGTATTGGATGAACTTAAAAAGCGACGATACAAGATCGTGCTGATGGATATTCATATGCCGGTAATGGATGGGTTGACAGCGGCAAGAAAAATAAAAGAGCTATATGAAGAAGATTCACCTAAAATAATTGCTCTCACAGCATATGCTCAATATGGAGAACGCGAGTTTTATGTTGAAGAAGAACATATGAGCGATTTCATATCAAAACCGATCGATTTAGACAAATTTCAAAAAACGATGGAAAAACACACCCGTTCAAAAGGGTTTGATTCTGGCACTTGCAATTCGCGAAAGAGTGTTGATTTATAATTCCACTTTTGAAAAAGTGGAACAAAACACGCTTCGCGGCGACTTTTAGGAATTCATAAAATCCATTTTGAAATGTGTTATTTTATGAATATATTCGAAAACGAGAAAAAAAATTAAACAAATGTTAATTTTTTCGAAACGACAACTGTTTCAAAATGAGCTTTCATTTCATCATCAAAAAGCTTCATCAATTCGTCGCGTAGAAATAATGAACATTTTCCGCAGTCATATTCATCAAATTCATCAAACAGTCTGTCGATATGAGTTTTTAACCATTCGGTTTTCATACCAAAGTCCAAACAATGTTTGTACACTTGCACCAGATCTGCATCTGAATACGGCCCACTATCAGCAATTTCGTGATAACGAACATGAGACCACATAATATACAAACTTTGACTGAACAAATCTCTCGATTGTCTTTTTTCAACCGGCAATCCCACGATGAACTTTCGAAACGAATAAGATATTTTTTGCGTCATGCAAATCAAAGTTTCAATAAAGCACTTATAATACTCTTCACCTCGCCACTCTAAGCTTTCGCGCAATAGCGGCTGTTCTTCTTCGGTTAGTCCTCCATACAAGAACTCATGTAGCTTTTCTGGAGTGGTTTCATACCACTCAGTCTTTGTTTCAAACATATTCGAGAATAGTTGTTAATATCAGCATAATAATTATCAATTTGTTTTAAATTTGAATAAGTATATTTATTAATAAGTGTTTTACGTGACCTTTTCAGTTCTCGAACTTGTTCGAGAACAAAGGTCCATGAACTTCGATAAAAATGCGCGAGCCAACGTTATAGATATTGATGTGATTAAAGAATTGACTGATATTAAAGCACGTCACCCGGAATTAATATGTCTTGATTATATTAGTTTGTATGATGGAGACTATGAACTGATGTTTAATGAAGATGGTGATCATTCCGAGAGATTGATAAATTCTATTTATCCTATTTTAACGAGTATGGGATTTATTGATGAAAACCGAATTGTTGATCATAAAAAAATAAAAAACGGGGATATTATTCGTCTGAAACAGTTAGCCGGATATCGAAATGACGGATTGCTAATTTGCTCTATTGACGAAAATTTTCATATGTCTGATCCGAATAGTTTTACTCTCGATATTTACGGCGTGTTTCGGTTGACGAATCGAACACTAACGTTAAAAAACCTTGATCAGGAAATTGATGAATACGGTTCTTTGCCGCGAGAATTTCACGTATCTGATCAAAGAAATTCGTATTATTGGTCGAATATAATTCAACATAATTCAATCGTATGGTTTAAGCCTGAATGGATAAAACATTTCAAAACGGTCAAATATGACAAAATTGAAAAATACGGACTTAACGGCATGTTCACATATACCAGCGCAACGATTTTTAATATTAAATATACGATCATCTATATCCTAGATATGGAAGCATTTAGTTCCGAAGATATGGCTGTTGAATTTAGACTGTATCTGAAAAAATATGAAAGAGGTCGAAAATCTCTAACATTTCATTATTATGATTTATTAAGCAATCTCAGTGGTCCGGACTATGAAATTTACGAAAATGTATCACAATTTAATATACCTGAGAATGAAGAAGTTTTGTTCGCGCGGCTTTTATAAAATTACCTCCTTACCTTTTGAAAAAGGTAACCAAAACTGCATAAAAAATATTTTTTTAATTCACTCTTTAAAGTTGTTTTGGTTACCTTTTCTCAAAAGGTAAGGAGGTAAAGTGGTAAAGGTAATTTTTTATATATAATATAGATGCTTCTATAAAAAATAGTTTTGGTTAAAGATAATATGTCATTTATTAAAAAAATCACGCTGGATGTGTTAAAAACATCCAACATTTATACTTGTAAAACGTGCGCAAAACAACACAATAATAAACGTGATTATGATAGACATATTAATAGAAAGATACCATGCGTTGATTCATTAGAATGTAAAATATGCAAATCTAAATTTAGTAAACCATATTTACTAAAGCGACACATGGGAATACATAATAAATCTGTTTCAGACGCCAAAGATACCAAAGAGGAAAGTGTTGATAAAAATGTAGCAAGTTATAAATGTAAAAACTGTAATTCTACATTTGATAGGAAGTTTTCTAGGGATCGACATGAAACCGGATGTATGGTTTTGAGAAAAAATACAATTAATGCATTTGAGGAAGATAATGATGAACATATTGAATCTCCAGATAATCGCTCATCGAATACCAGTAAAGAAGCGAAAAATGATGTAAAAAAGGATCCGATAATATGCCCTATTTATAATATTAAAAGAGATCATGTATCAATGAAGGATATAAAAAACATCACACAAGATGACGATATGATATTAAAATTAGCTAAAGTATTTTATGGTAATGCGGATATTAAGGAAAATCATGTAATATATGCCGAAGATGGAAGATGTTATATGTATGATGGATCCAAATGGAATAGGAGAAGAGTATCTCAAAAATCATTAATAGAATTTATGAATTATGTTTTTCATGCAACTGAATCAATAATACTCAAAGTTGATGTAATGGGTGAATCTGATATTTATAATAATTTAGTTAAAAAACGTGATCCGAACGTTTTAAAAACATACGCAAAGGATCACAGAAGTGAATTGGAAAATTTATTGACGAGCTTTAAATTTGCAAAGAAGACTCATCAAAATTGGCTAGAATCGTCAAAAGTTTCATCAAAATCAAATTTGCCTAAAATTGATCCCATTGATCATATAATATCACATGTCTACGAAGCACCAAAATTCAAATTGATAACTTTAGATGTTAGTCCATATAATTCAGATGACGATAGTTATTATCAAGAATCTATGAAAATGTATAAAGAGCAAAATAAGATATTACAACCTGACGGGACCGTAACAGATGTGCCAAAAAAATACAATCCAGACGAAACGGATGAAGAAGACGATTAAATATATTTTTTAATACATCTTTAAAGAACACGAGTTTTTTTACATGCTAGAGAACGGCGTTTATTTTTTTCTAAAAAATCGTTTTTGCACAACTTTTTTTAAAAGTTGTTTTTTAAAAAGATCAGACGAGATTAGCCTGACGCATTTGTTCAAATTCAAGCCGATCTTTGGGTATTTTGGCGGCTTCCAAGGCAGGTTGATACATCATTCGTCTATTTTGAATACTTTCGCGAAAATATTTAATATCTTCTTTCGTAGGAGAATCGCCTGATCCCGTTCGACGAATCATATTCATTCTTACAGGCTCATTAGTCGCTTCAGCTGATGCTCTTCGACGAGCACCTTTAATTTCATCGCCTTTAAGCGGCGGATCAGCCGCAAGAGATGCGTCCGGCAATTTAACGCTCATCGATGTGGGGTCATATACAAGATCAATGTTTGATTGACCGGCTTTTGGTGAATTTTTCAAAGTCGGAGAACTTCCTTTCGGCGAATCCTTATCCTGTTGATATACTTCCTCTAAGGAAGACTCTTCGTCTCTGATAATTATTTTGCGAATACCGTCAATTCCTGGAACAGTTCCATCGGGAAATTCCTTATAATATTTTTCTATTACCTCATCTGAAACATCTTCAATATTAGATGCATCATAATATTTACCCGTTATCCAATTATAATAGTCATTACCATCTTCGCGATCTTCTTTAGGACGTCGCAATTGTGCTTGGGTATTAAAATATATCCAATGATATTTTTGTTCGGCGTTTTTATGTTTTTCAATCGATCCAGGATAATCATAAATACGCTGGATTAACGTCAAACTACCGGCTATGAATGCCAATATAGAAATCAAAGCGGTTAAAACCATCGATAAAACTGGATATTTTTCAGTTATTTGTATGGCCGTGCTAAACAGACCGCCTGTACCTACAGCCAAGCTGATAATAGCGGATACCAAGGAGGTATGATCAAGTCGAGTTTTAATATAACCGGCATTTGTCATATGAAGCCATTTATAAATGGCCGAATCATTACCCAGCGCTTCCACAAGAGAATCAAGTTGTTCCGTCCAATTCTTGATTATTTCTTTGCGCGAAGACGATCGACGCACTTCTTTTATAGCACCATTATCATCAGTCCCTTCGCGATTATAACGTTTACGGGGAGGCATCAAAACAAAACACGCTTCGCGGTCAACAAGTCAAATTCTAAAACTCGCGAGTTTGTAGTAACCAAAATATATTTAATTATACAAATTTACTTTTAGTTACTCCATATTGTTTCAAACGCATTTGAAAGCTGATTTTTTATAGAAATTGAATTTTTTCTACAAATCACATAGATTGTGGAGCGTTTTGTAAAACTTTTCCTAAAAGTTTTGGATGAAACTCGTCCTTTACAATCGCTTGTGCAATCATGAAGAATTTGTTCGTATTATGCGTATTGTTCTTCCGGCCGGATATTTATTTGACGACGATCCGGAGTTAGATGGAGAAGATTTCATCAAAATCGAATTTGAACGTAAGATGTATACGTTTAATCGATACGATGAATTTTTCATCAAGAAGGTTGAATATGCCGTTTCTTCAAATCCGTACAAACATATGCCGGGGTTCACTTATGACGGGCATTTGTCGGTGGTTGAAGTGGACTACCGTTTCACCAACAAAAAATATTACAAAATCGAAAGAGGCGTCCACTGTGAAAATCTAGTGATTCATAAAGATTTAATAATTGACGATTTGTATCAATTATTACACGAGGTGAAGAGCATCGCTCAATAATTTTTTTAAATTATGATGATTAAAATTAAAAAAACAAAATCGCGAAGCGTTTTTGGTTACCTTTTGCTCGGAGAGCGAAAAGGTAATTTAGACATTTCCAGTCGAACCAAAGCCGCCGTTGCGAGCGGTTTCGCTCAATTTATCGACAAATACCGGCGGATTCGAATAAATCGGAACAATCACCATTTGAGCAATACGCATTCCTTTCGTAATAACCTCAGTCTTGTCGCTCGTGTTAACGAGGAGAACTTTTAGCTCGTCGCGATAAGAAGCATCAATAACACCGGCATCAGTAGTCAATCCGGTTTTAGATGACAAACCTGAGCGAGGCCAAATAAAGCCTACATGATTGTCTGGAATTTCAACAGCAATTCCGATATCAATCAACTTTTTTTGATGTGGTTCAATAGCCGCATCCTGAACCGAATACAAATCATATCCCGCATCACCGATTTCGTGTCGTGGAATTTGGGCACTTTCGTGAAGTTTTTTGCACTTAAAAATCGACATTTGTTCTAGTTCTCAAACAAGTTCTAGTTCTCAAACAAGTTTGAGAACGGTTATAAAGATGTAATAATTATATAATATAACTCGCGATCAAATTTCTAAAAGTTGTTTTTGCGCAACTTTTTCTAAAAATTGCAGATGTTTCGATATAATTTAGTAATTGATGATCGCGAAAAGGCAGTAATTCCATTTTTCTCAAAGCAAGCAATTAAATCTAAAGTAGGTCGAATTACGACCGGCGATTATGTTTTTCTGATGCAAGATGTAGAAAAAAAGAATAAAGCTAAGCCCGTAATCGTATTCGAACGAAAATCATGGAAAGATTTTTCCGAAAGTTTTAAAGATGGTCGATTTGATAATAATGAAAACTTGCGCGAATTTCGAGAAAAATACGGAAGCAAAATCATATTTATTTTAGAGGGACAGGCGTTTCCTAAACCAAAACGAAAGTTTCGAGGAATTCCATTTAAAAATATTGCGAAACGTGTGGACCATATGATGCTCGTTGACGGATTTCACATGGTTCAGACACCCGATCCGGAGGGGACAGCAACTCGAATTTCTGATATTTGCCTGGCATATATGCAATATGAAAAGCAACTCATCTCAAATCATAAACAGTTAAATGCTGATTTGGATAAAAATGCAAAACTTGGGTCTAAAGAAGATACTCCTATAAAGGAACCCGTCGTAAAAAAAACTCAAGAAAATGTAATCGAATTAGATAAAGAAACTGACGAAAAGAATCTCGAAGAATCAGATTCTGATAGTTCTGTCGAATTGGAAGAATCAGATTCAGATTCAAAAAAAGAAAATTCAACCGATAGCATGGACATACCAACAGACCTGAAAAAGGTCCGCCAGAAAACTAATGATCAAGTTTTGCTTGATATGTGGCGTGCACTTCCGCAAGTATCGAGCACGACAGCCGCAATATTATCCGAGCATTTTACGATCAGAGACGTATTATGTGGAAAAATAATGGTTCCACAAATCTCTCAGTTGACTTATCCCAGCGGGACAAAAATAGGCGAGGCCCGGGCAAAGAAAATACTCGAAGTAGGTATATCTCCGCAAAATAAAAATTCGGCGACAAAGGTTGCTACATTGGCGCAAACAATAACATGGAAGACCCAGCAAGAAAAAATTCTTAAATCGATAAAGGGTGTTTCAGCTGACACAGCTAAGGCGATTCTTAAAAAGTATACTCTAAAAGAATTGTGTGAGACTGTCTCAGAAAAGGAATTGGCTGAACTCAAGAAGACCGAAGCAGCTAATAGTAGAAAAGTGGGCCCAGCAATCGCAAAAAAAATCATGGGATTGTTGAAGGCTAAGAATGTCTGAACCTTTTAATAAAAGGTTCCCAAAAGCTTCGCGTTATCGGTTGTTGTGAAAAAATAATATTTTTTATGTATCGTTTTGTTTCACTTTTTCAAAAGTGGATTTTATAAACCGTTTTGTTTCACTTTTTCAAAAGTGGATTTTATAAACCGTTTTGTTTCACTTTTTCAAAAGTGGATTTTATAAACCGTTTTGTTTCACTTTTCAAAAGTGGATTTTATAAACCGTTTTGTTTCACTTTTTTAAAAGTGGATGGATTTTACAGAGGTTGTTCCTTTGACACGACTGCCAAGAAGGGATCGCTCGGGACTATTGGTTTCTCGGCATCACCGCGCAAGAATTTATCAGAAGCCTTTTCTTGTCGAACAACACGAACATGATTCCACAAAAGAACCACCAATACCAAAACTACCAACACCGCTACAATTAGTGTGTCACAGCACATATGTTATGATTTTAATACAATTTAATGAAAATATATATTATTGATTAAAAAAATATATTTTATTAAATTCGCGAAGTTTATCCTACAAAATAAACTTCTAATAGTCGCCGTGGTCTTCGTGATCTTCGTCTTCCTCGTAGTCAACGCCTTCTTCTTCGGCATCTGAACCCTCCTCTTCCGATTTGGCCGAGGCGTCTTCATCACGTTCATATTCTGGAACAGCCGTTTCTTCCTTAACAATCTCCAAATTGACATCAACAGGCTTGCTTGTGAGTTCGTCCTTCTTAACTATCTTTGCCAATATGTATTTAGCAAAATCAGATGAATGCTTATTCTTGTAAATCGATAATATCGATTCGCACAAAGTTTCCAAACAGAACAAACTTCCACTTTCCGGATTTATCGAGAAAATGTTTATATATTTTCGATAATTTTCGCCAATGACAGGAAGGTCTTCCGCCTTGAAAACACTCTTCTTATACAAATCTTGTATGTCAACCGGAACAATCTTGCTACTTGAACGCAACCGAAACATATTATATTCCTGAAACAATATGCTGATGTATCCACGCAAAGTTACCAACCTCCAGTGATTAGGCGTATGATTTCCTGATGGATTTAATTTGCCGGATATAATATTATCATATTCCAAGTCCTCCACCAATCCCAAATTTTGCAATATGTTTTGCTTCACCCCACTAATTTTACTCAACTCTATCAAAACCGGGCGATATTTCCATTTAGTTACAAAATCGGGAACCTTCATAGCTTTGTCAGCTGGGGTAATTTCGGTTTGTTCGCGTTGGCGGTTAACATATTTGTTATAATATTTCTTGTAATAACCCTTGTCTAGCAAATCAATCTCTTTACGGACAAGAGTGCAATTTGAACATATATTGTTCTTCCAGAGATGTTCATCGCCTTCAGGACATCGATATGTGTAATATCGATAGAAATTTTCTCGATCGTCTTTGCTGTCAAGAATTTCTTCAAGACCTCGAATTTTGACAGTCGAATACAATTCACCATCTTGTGAAGACTTTTTATCAACAACGCTCAATTTTTGAAATTCAGCTAGAGACATTTTATGAGTTCCGGAATAAATAGCGCCAATTTCTTTTTTTGTCAATTCGATCTTTTTTCCCTTGCTCCCCTTGCTCTCGGCTTTTCCCTTAGCTCCGCCAAGGGAAAATACCAAAATGTCCCACTTGCGACGATTTCCGTTTTTATCATACAGATGTGCTAAGTTAACGGGCTTGTTATCATATGCAATAGAGCGCTGAAACGGCAAAGCGCCGAACATATGACTATGTTCTAACTGATGATATTCAGCCAATTTTGCATCTAGAGACATGAGCTCGGTGTCCTTCTTTAAAAACATCTGATTGATCCCATTATCATAAATTCGCTGAGTGAATAAATAATTTCGCAAGTAATTCTGCATAAACCGGTCGAACGACAACTTCCATATGTATACCAAGAAGTCCTCATAGTTTGATTTATCAATCGCTTTTTTATTCAAATCATCTTTCAAACTGAGATTAGGCAAATGGACAACATCATAAATTCGCTCCACCTTTTCAATCTCTTCATCGTTCTTATTGCCGAACAAGGCTTTATAATTTTCCGGCGGCTTCTTCTCGAATAAATGCAAGGCCTTATAAATATATTGATAAACAGGATCAGCAAATATGTTTTCTTCGAGCGAATCTTCCATATGTACGTCTTGCCATTCTTCAGTCTTTGATATGGACAAATAGGCGCGCTTTAGAATAATCAGGAGATTTTCCGAAGTGATATTATTCTTGCGAAGTATTTGTATCTTAGCTGTCATAATCGTCGCCAAAGCGTTCTTGAAAAGAACCTGCATATCGAGTTTTGACGATTTTGGACCTTTCCCTTGTCCTTCGAATTTCGAAGGACTGGCCTTATCAAAAGGAACCAAATCCATAACTCGAAAATTATCACGAATCAAATGTATAATATTTGCCATCGCGAATATGGACGAATACAATTGTAATTTGTCCGCAAGAACTTCATCCGTGTTTGTCTTTGCCTTCAAAAGGCGAACCTGCAAATCATATATGCTGTTATAAATGTTGTCTACGATATAACCGATTAAATACTTAACATTGACAATTGCCTTAAATTGAACCTTGCTGTATATCAAATACGATGTTTCATTATATATCAAAGTTTTGAGTTCGTCGATTTGCGGCTCATCAGTGATCAAGCCGCCAGTATCTTCATATTCAAAAGCCTCCATCAAATTCGACTCGACCATGTTTTCGCCGCATATTTTACAAAAGATCGCCTCGTCTAGCTCGTCGTGCCCCGCATATTTCTTAATCAACATCGATCGGATTTCCTTGATCGATTTGTTTCCAAGACGTGCATCAAACTCGTCAACCACATGCGGGCAAATACTTGAGAAATTACAATTTTTGCACATATAAACGCCTGCATCATTCTTCTTTTGTTTATCAATGAACTTGAGAAGCTTCTTATAATGCATCTTTGACAGGTCGAGCGATTCAGACTGTCGAAACTTCTTCTCCAGCACCAAATGCTCGCACGTATTTTCCTTTTGCAATGACCAAGACTTCTTTTGCTTGGCGTATTCATTTTCTACAACAGAACGTTCGCGCGGTTTCAGTTGGGCCAAAATGTCGCGCTTTATATGAATTTCGCGCGCCCGATCATCGCCGAATTTATCTTGTATGATCGACATATAATGCATGCTGATAGAAAAGCGAACATCAGCCTCGATTTGTATTTTTCTTATTGCCAGTTTTTTAGCGTCTTCGATCCGCTGTTGCTCAATGGCGTCCTTAATCATCGCATCAATGCCATGCATAACAGCATGCTCATACAAGTGTAGTATAGTTTTGCTTTTTAGCTCGCTTATGAATCGAATATAATCGTGATATATTATTGTTTTGCTCGATGTTTTAGAATCTAAGACATCAAGCATCTTCTTGGCAATACTTTCTGGTTTTTGTGCCGGACTGACACTGTTCGCGGTTGTAAATCCGTGAGCCAAACGGATCCCATCAGAAGTCGGATACTTAAACTTGCCACACACAGCGGAATTAACTAAAATACTAATTATGATTTGTGGATATAAATGATAATAAATGTCGGTTTTTTCTAAAATAAATAAAAGTTTATCTATTTGGGCCTTTGCATCATCTTCACTTGCAAACATTTTGCCTGGAATAATTTTCAAAATCCAATTTTTAAAATCGGTTATATTTTTCGGGTAATTTAATATACCTCTATGAATTTGTTCCGAATAAGGTATTAGCGAGTATTTTCCATATCTTGTTGGATAGATAATATCATTGACGTCAAATCCTATTAATGGAAAATCTTGAAATGCTGCGATTTTAAGTAAGGCCAGCCCATTAGATTTTATATATTTTGATTCTTTGAGCTGAATATTTAAATTATATAATTTTTTATCGACAACTACTTCCTTTTCGTTAAACGTTGTTGATACTTTTTGTATAACCTTACCTCCTGTCACTTCTGGAGAAATCGCGGAAGTGGCAAGTTTTGATGATTCAGAAATATTCGAATATACAATATTCGATACGTTTTCTTCCAATACATCATCTTGCACATCAGAATCATCCATAAGAGTGGACTCATCGATATGAACCTTTACGTATTGGTATGTCGGCTTTACATAATCAAAGTCTACGATAGGCTTAATTAATGGGTGAGACGCTACTTGGCGCGCCTTTAATGTTAATATCGTTTGTTTTTGTTTATATTGTTCTTCTTCTCCTATGCGGAATTGAGTAAAATGATATTCATCTAATGATGATTTTTCGGCCAATCGTTGAAAGAGGATTTCTCTTTCTTCTTTAGATATATTATCGAAATCTTCATCTGCATTTTTAATTACTTTAATTTGGCGCATCGTTCTCGTTATCTAATTTATTTAAATAAGAGAATTTATAATACCGGCTTATATTATACGATAAAAATAATATCAGCTTATAAATAAAGCATATAGATCGCGGTTTTGATTATAAAGGCGCGGATTCTATTCTGAACACTTGTTATTGATATGATATAAAATTGAATTATAAGTATTCAAAAGATATCTCTTTGAAATCATTTAGATTTCTTATTTTAAAAGTTAATCACCAAAAACCATTTTGGGAACCTTTTTTAAAAGGTTCGGATGAACGCACTTGAATGTTTTATCAAGTCATTACCGCCAGCGGACAAAATTAATATTAAAACCGACATTGTGAATGTCGTCCAAAAAATTGGTATCAAAGTCGTTTATGAGCCGTCGCTTATTACAGAAAAAAAGGGACGAATTATGTTATCAACACAACGATTTAACGCGGATTTCCGCGATCCTCTAGTTCGAGAATGCGGAGGCGTAATTATTGCGTCTGTTCCTCAGCAAGCTGAGGAACAAGTGGAAGCACGTCACTGGCGGATCGTGTCTACGTCGCCGCCTCCATTTAATCCGAAGGTCGCACTTAACCGCATGAAACTTTCGGAGTATAATATCTCCTATATTAACGAAGGCACAACGATAACTTTATATTATTACAATGATAAATGGTGCATCGCGACTACCAATGGCTATGAAATGAATAATCAGATTTGGTCCGGCAAGAAAACATATAGTCAAGTATTTGATGAAATTCTTGCGGAATATCCCGATTTTAAGTATGACACATTGGACAAAAACGTTGCTTACACAATCGGTTTCCATCATCCAGATTTTCACCCGTTTAAAGGAACGGGCGAAAGGGAAAAGCATGCGTGGATGATTTATACTACATCGCCGACAGAAGTCCAAATCGGTATTCCACATCAAAAACGAGTAACAGGCATACTGGAAATTCAAGAATATATTGATCTGTCTAAAAACTCGATGGATAAATATATCGAAGATAGAACAGTATTGTATGGATTTATTTTCCGACACAAAACAAATCATTATGGACAATTTTCGAGCGTTATTATGGAATCGCGTTTGCTGAAGCGTATTCGCGAAATTGTATACAACGACAAAACAGGTCGATTGGATCCACATAACGCACAATATATTGGCTCGGAAAAACGCATGAGTTATATCGCGCTGAAATCATATCTTGACATTAATAATCGTGAGATTTTCATTATGTTGTTCCCTCAATTCCAAAATGATTATAATCGATATGAAAAGAGTATTGCCGAATTGGCGAAACGTATTATCGAAGGAAAGGAATCTAAGACAGAGTGCATGGATAATGAAATTCGCACGGTGCTTAAAAATCGTCACAAATTGACCGTTACCCCTACGACATCAGTGGATGTCGTAATTGACCTCATTACAAGCGTTGAATGGTTGGATTCGTACTTCCTGAACTTCAATACCTTTTAGAAAAAGGTATCCAAAAAAACTTTTAACGTTTTACAAAAGCCTTCGATGTTTTAATAACTAAATTTTTAAAAATATATTTTTTTATTAAAATATAAAATACAGGAATATAAGATCAGGTTATTCTACTTGTAAAAAAATCGTTTTGGTTACCTTTGTTTTCGAACTTGTTCGAAAACGAAAGGTAAAGATGTTCGACGTTATTGTATTAGCGACAGTATGCGTATTAGTTATTATATTTATTCTTAAATTTTGGCAATATAATCGCGTGTATAATATAAAAAATAAGTATGTTTTTAATTCGCGAATTAAGATCAAAGACGCGTTTCAATTGTCAACAATAAAAGAATCGCGTGATATCGCATACGTCATGGTCAAATTATCAAATAAAATGGAAATGTCCGAAAATATTCGCGTCATTCGAGATTGCTATAAAAAAATAAATAACATGTATATTCAAGTTCTTCATATCGAACATATACTCAATTAATTCTTAATTGACATCTCTCTGGAATGAATTTCTTATTTCTGGTATTCATTCCAGAGATGAATGAATCCTAAAAACAATTATTTTATATTATTATATATATCAATTATATTATAGAATCATTTAATAATGTCTCAACTAGACGGTAAACAAAAGCTTAAGGATCAGGAATCGCGCGACGATAAGGCAACAGCCCATAGCCGAGCACGAGGCATGGGAGGATTTAAAAATGACCCGAATAATATTCCCGGCCGTTTCGGCGAATCGCCTGACAGCGGGGACAGCGTGGACACAATCCGCTATATTAACCCAAAGCAAAATAATCCGCAAAAGCCTAAGATCCAACAAATGGATGCTAATCGCATGCGCCATTTGAATTAAACTCGACTTTTAAAAAAAGTCGAACAAAATTACCCCAGAAAGGTAACAAAAAAATATTTTTTAGATTATACTTATTGACCGTTTTGGCTACCTTTTTCAAAAGGTAGTTTCAAAAGGTCGTTAAGGTAGAGCGAACACTGTCTTTAGATCGGCAAAATTAATCTTATATACTACCGTGGTGTCGGTATTTGTATCATATACTTTTTTATTACTAATCATAATTCTTTTAACTCCTTCATTCGATCCGGATATTTTTTTTACAAAGCCTCCAACAAAGAACATATCATCTTTTGTAATGTATCGTATATGCGTATTGATAGGTATCAATTCCCATTTACTTTTTTCGATTTTATAATATCCTTTTAGATTTTTTAATATCGTTTCTTTACTTATATTACGTTCTTTTTTATATTCATTGGCGCGCAATTTTTTATCCTTTAATTTCTTTTTATATTCTTCATATTCATCTAATGTAAAATATACAGTTTTACGCCCCATTTTAACCGCTTTAATATTAGGATCATTTTCTTTTTCTAGACGATATACACTCTTTTTTCTCCCCCTAGTTTCTGGTTTTTTCGCAGGCAATTTAGCCTGTTCTTTTAGTTTTATTTTTATATCGGGCATTTCTTCACCAATATGACTCAAATCACTATCAGAACCAGTTGAATCATCTGAATTTCTTTCAGTCATATCAACTGTATCCAATATTGAATCATCGGATGATATTACCGATGAATCCGCTGTCGACGCGACGACAGCGGATTCGTCTACTGTGGACTCGTCTAAATTAAGCGTTCTCTTCGAATTATTATATTTCTTGGCAATATCTTCCTTTACCTTTTGGGGATTTTTATTAAGTACGATTCTACCTCTTATTCGCGATTCTGTCGCGGAAGTATCATCATCTAAATTTAAAGTTTTCCGTTGATTCTTTGGCGGAGGATTTATTGATCTTTGTAAAAGCTTGGCTTTTTTATCTAAGTTAAACACGTCGTTCATCTGGAACTTTTAAAAAAGTTCCGCAAAACGCCTTCGGGTTGTCGGATATTTATCTCAAATGGTTATATATTGATTTGTATATATTTTTATAATGACATTTTTGGTAATTTAACAAAAAATTCCGTTCAATAGATTCTTTGATGATATCCAAAACATTGTTTTGGACGTCTGTGGGCTTCATAGTAGAGAGTTAGTCCTGGATTGTAAGGTTAGTGACTGTTAAATATTAGAGGTTAAAAATCTTTAAAAATTCGCTTGCTTGTCGTTTTATAATATGTTATTAATATTTTCTAATAACGTGTTATATTTAAAACTTAGTCGCGCATAAATTCTTTAAAGGCCATTATCGGTATTTTCATAGAAAATGTCAATAGCGGGGTGTGCATACGCTGGTAATAATTTCTGGTTAAGTTATGTCGCTCATTATTGTCAATCGGTTGAAAATCATCCGATGGTTATGAAAATCAGTTTAAAATTTCGAATATTTAAACTGATTTTCGCGGTCTTCGCAATTCGATATTCTTTAATAACAAGAATATCGAATTGCGGAAACTGAACGTATATCGGATGTGTTCCTTATGTGAAGGGAGGAACCTGAATAACTATTCATCCGAATTTCGTATAATTGATGGTTATACGAGTTATCGAATCGATAATACACATTCATGCTTTTCTTCGATTTTCTCACCCTTTCGATTGTTTTATAAAACAATCGAAAGAATACCGATTAAGGGCAATAATCTGCAATGCGTGATTCTAATACAGTAAGGTTGAGCTGCTTTTAGGTCCCACAAAGGTTGCATACCCTATTTCAGTAAATTACTCATACTCAATCCATAATTTCCGTTTCCTATATTCGAGATTATTCTCAAAAATATCGAAAACTGGTTCTAAAATGGATAATATCAGCGTATCAGGCTGAGTTGTGTATCTAATTTCAAAAGACTTCAAGTATACGGGGGTCCAGCACTGCTCGATCCGTTGAAGTGCAACCGAGTGTTAATCGATTGTCGATGCTTCACATTCGTCAACGTTATTCCGGCGTCTTCGATAAATCGAAGACAAGATCCGTCTGAAATGGGAACTACAGATCGAGCTGACAAGGACTGGTAGGTCCTTGTCGTGCGTGAAGATGCGTCCGTAAAGTCGTCATTGTTGATAAACCTTGTCCGGCGAGAGGGTCCTATTTAAATAATAGGACCCGCGGGCCGACCTCAAACAAGTCTGAGATCTGATAGATTTCCTCTATCAAGGATAGCGCTATATGCGCGAATATATATATTTTTTATAAATAGCTTTCAATTTTTAGATCTCTTATAAAATTATAATCTTTAGAAATATATAAGTTTTTATTATAATTTCAAATGTCTAGTAAAAAGGAAAAATCGAAACTTTCACCTATATCACAAGCATATTATACAGAGTATTCACAGTTGGCGTCATTTGATAAACTGAAATGGCTAAATTTATCTAAATTTGCATTTAAATTTTCTAATATACATAGATTAAGTAATATAATGATGATTAAACATCATATAGAATTTAATAAGTTAAATTTTACTACAGCCAGTTTTCGTTTAATTAAAGACGATAAGTCTATTGCATACGCTTATTTACACATATCTTTAAATGAGTTAAAAAAGATATCAGATAAAAAAATAAAAGAAAACGCATATGTGTCATATGGTCCATCATATACATCACAAGATGGAGAATATCGCAAAGGATTTGTCAGACTTAATGTTTTGATGGAATTATATAATAAATATATTGATGCGTATGAACATATAGAAAATAACTTTATAAAATACATGAAAAGTGGTGATATAGAACTTCGTGTTGATTTTCATAGTAAAGATAAACATATTAAACCTCTGCAAAATTTTATTGATAATAATCGATTGCCGATATTACTGTATTCTATGATGTGGGGTGATCTGTATTGGAGAATATTAGATAATTCAGCACCAAATCATTTACATTATAATTTCAAAGATGTTATGTTTCAAAAAACGGATAATGAATTTTATGAATCATTATCAAAATTTATAAAACCGGAAGAAAAAACATTTATTCAAGAAAGAAGTAATTTATATAAAGAAAATTCTTCTATCGCATCCACTTTAAAACTCGGTCAAAAGATGGTTCCACTCAGCGTATCGGAATTGAATAACTATAAAAGTCCATATTATTCGGTGTGGCGTGAATTGCATATAGACTACCTGATCTCGCAATTAATTGTTAATATTGTCGCTCCGGGTGTTCCTACAATGGGAGATTATTTCTTTATATATGATTCCGATCATTCACTTTATGATAATGATGCAATGCATACCAAGATAGAAAATAGTAAAATCGCAAAGACTATTGTCGAAGAATTAGAACAATCTCGTCTTAAAACTACGCAGGAATTCAACGAAAATAAAAAAGATTATCAGAATAAAGAAGGTCTTTATTCGGATAAAGAACTGACATTCATTGACAATCACTTCAAACAATTATCGGAGCATATAGAAGAAGCTATGGATTACGCCGAAGAAGATTTAGTCATGTCAGGTATAACCCTATGCAAAGTCAGCGAAAATATCGGGACGACGCTGTTTGACTTTTTCAAAACTGCTCGAATTAATTTCTTAAATACATTCGGACCAGCTCTGACCGATTATACAACTTTCGCAAAATATATGTTTGAATATGCGTATACTCTGCTATGCTTGCATAGCAAAACGCAAGTAATACAAGGCGATTTACATTTGAACAACGTGGTCTTATATATTGCGAACAATCCCAAGCATGAAGAAAACAATTCCGTAGTGATTTATGATTTATCACCTAATATACAGAAACGAGTTGTAGAACAAGACATAAAAGGATCGTCAGAAGAAGAGTTTGAAGAAAGCGAATCCAAATCTAATAAGGCTCGACAAAAAGTTAACATAACACCACTGGACGGTTCGATGGTATATAAATTTCCACATTATGGAACATATGCCGGAGTTATTGATTTCAGTCGCGGAATTATGGGCATGGAAGTTATGATCCACCTTTTTGGAAAAGAGTTTGCTGACGAGTTTGTTTTGAAACAAAAGAAACAAATAATCCGCATATATAAGAGGCACTTTCCGGAGTTTTACAAAATGCATCAAATAAAATTGCACGAGTTTTTGTCAACCAATTTCATACTTGCGTTTAAAATCATTTCGGCAATCGATATATTTCGTGTCACAACCGAATTTTTAAACTTGATCGATATGGAATCAAAATTTATAAAGAAGCCGGCTCTTCCAACAAAAAGTCTAGACCTTGTTAAAAAGATGAATAACATAGCACGCCATTATATGGAAGAAATCATGGAAAAGGCTCTTCTAAATACGATAACTGACATACCTTATCCAGATGAAGTTATTATTCAGCAATGCTTCAGTGAATTTCAAATTAATGAAAATAATAATATCACAGACGCGGAAACTCCGACAGATATATTCCATTATCACAATGAACTTAAATATGATGCTAATGATGAAAAGACAATGCCACAAATAATGACAATCGAGTTCAATAACGGCCTTCTAAAAAAATTTAAAATGCCAGAACGTGATTATTCCGAGTATTTAGGATTTGTTCCGCCGACTGACGAAGAAATAAAACAAAAAATAGAAAAGCTCGCGGTTCACACAAAGCGTTTCAAAGGTGGAGATGAGTCGGATTCATCTGATGGCGACTATTAAGAAGTTGGATGATGGCGTCCATTTAGAAATATTTTTTCCATTTTCTGTTTCCATTCAGGAGACGCATATTTTTCTGCACATTTCATATCGATTTTTAGATCTTGCATAAGTTTATTTACAAAATTGACATGATTTCGATCTTTATTGCACAATTCCAAATTTGGTTGTTTAAATGTGTTTACAATTTTCAAATCAAGATTTGAAAATATAGGATTGTCGACAACGATACGAATCATACGATTATAATCATTTTCGCATTGTGCTTCCAATAAAGCGATATAAAGATCTTTGATGATCTTAGCATCCTCCACTTTTGTAAAAGCGGAACAAAACATTTTTTATAAAACGATTCAATTATATAAAAAATAAATGAATCAAATTTAATACCTTTTCGAACAAGTTCGAAAACAAAAAGTATTATGACGTGTTAGTGAACACATTGTAGCATTTACAAACATAATAAATTTTTTCATTCTCCGTGATACGAACATATCGGATATTGGTTTCTTTTAGGGAATTACTCTTTTTGCACTTAGGACATTTGATTTTAAGCTCGGGGTCAGGCTTAGGATTATGCGGTTGATATGCCGCATTTCTTAGAAATTTATTATATTCTTCACCAGTTTGATCCTGGTATACAAGTGATCCGCTTGCCATAAGTGTATCTTCAGGCTTTGGATCACGTTCAAATCCGCAATGGCATTTAAATTTAATTTGTCCAGTATGGGTTTCTTTTTGAATAATATTATCGCATTCGGGACATAGAAGTGAGTCCATTGAACTTTTAAGAAAAGTTCAACAAAATTCGCTTCGCGGATTTGAGATATTATATATTAATAATCAATCATTTTTTATAAGGTTATCCACTTCATCGAATGGCGGACCCACATAAATCAAATCCTCAATTGGCGCAAATTGAAAATCAATAGAAATTATAGGTTCCCTATATTCGTATGGTTCTGGTTCATAATTTTCATCTGATTCAGATTCAGATTCAGATTCAGATTCGAAATCTTCTGCACTATTCTCAGGATTTTCAAATACATAATCCTCGATATCTGACCCAAATAATTCAGGTAAACTAACAATAGGAAGACTGGCACCTAAATTCGAACCAAACCAAAATGATAAGGGTATATAATATAATGATTGTATAATTGAACTCATGCCATATGAATATGTTTTATTGGGGTTATAAATAATGAGTGATTTGTTCATTTATATTTGATTATTATGAATATGTGATATATTTATTATATAATATTTGTTTCGTTCAAGAAATACTTTGTGGAGTTCGTTTTGTGCGTTCTCGAACAAGTTCGAGAACTATTTTTACAAAAGTTTTGTGCGACTTTTTCAAAAGTTCGTTTTGTGCGACTTTTTCAAAAGTCGCGTATGGACGAATTTTTAGCAAAATCAGGATATAATGATGTCGTCATATATGACACAGTAGAAGTTAAGAAAATTACTGGTGGAAAAGTAAATGAGACATTGTTTATACATTCATTTATGGTAGATGAATTAGAATTACTTCGTGGCCGACTATCAATAGCGGTAATATCAGTAAAAGATAGAAATGGAAAAGAAGTTAAATTTAAGGGTTGTAGAAACAACAATAAAGAAGGAAAACATATTTATAAATATTTCAAGTTAAAAATACTATCATCCGCATATCTCAGAGAATGGGTTTACGCAAATAAAAATCAAGAAGTGGAATCACGGGGTCCTTATCATGTTATAGCGTGTAATATTTTACTATATGATTTTTATTGCGAAGACAAATACATATTGAAATATGTCACTCAAATTAAAGTATTATAAAGAAATAATTGATAACAGTATATACTATTTTCTAACTTGTTTAAAACGAGACAAAGATGGAGAAATATTTAGCTGATATTAATTATAGAGATATCAAAATTCTTGATTCAATTACTCACGGTGAATATAAAGATACAGCATTTCAGTATACGTGTATAGTTGATGATTTGAATAAATTGCCTTTATTTGTTGATTCAATTATCGACGCAAATGGTGAAAATATCATTAATAAAATCAAAGAACAATTTCCGGGACATAATCTTATGGATGAAAAAACAAAGGAATATTTGAATAAACTTATTCCGGAAAATAATATCATTAAAACTTGCTATATAGAGAATATGAACCAATTCAAAACAAAAGGTCCATATGTAATTATAGCATATAATATCGTTCTACAGCATTCCGCACATGATAGTTTTGCGATTAAGTATTGTTAATTACCTTTCCGTTTTCGAACAAGTTCGAAAACTAAAGGTAACCAAAACTTTTTTCTAAAAGCAAAAATGAATTATTATATAACATATCTATTTAAAGTTGTTTTTGCACAATTGTTCTCGAATTTATTCGAGAACGTCTAAAAGTTGTTTTTGCACAATTGTTCTCGAATAAATTCGAGAACATCTAAAAGTTGTAGATGCAACGAAAAGGATTAGCTCGGAATACAATTGACAAATATTACACAAAGTCAGCTGTTGTCAAACAATGTTGTAAATGTGTAAAAGAATATATTCAGGTGGATAGAGATAAAGACCTTATCATTGAGCCAAGTGCTGGGAATGGTGCATTCATCGGAAAAATCAAACGGTTATGTGAAAATTACAAGTTTTATGATTTAGAACCAGAGCATGATGAAATTATAAAAAGAGATTTTCTTGAATTTGACCCTACTAAACCGCAAAAGAAGTATAATAAAATACATATAATCGGAAATCCGCCATTTGGTCGTCAGGCATCTATGGCTATTAAATTTATTAAAAGATGTTGCGAATTTGCAGACACGATATCATTCATACTACCTAAAAGCTTTAAAAAGGAAAGCATGAAGAAACATTTTTCAACATATTATCATCTAATTCACGAATTTGACCTTGCTAACAATTCGTTTTTAGTAAATGAACAGGAATGTGATGTACCGTGTATATTTCAAATATGGGAGCGCCGTAAAGAAGAACGATCCACGCCTGAAAGGGAAATACCGCAAAAGTTTAAATTTGTAGATAAAGATGCAGGACCTGACATTTCAGTAAGAAGAGTTGGCGTATACGCAGGTAAAATTAGCAAAGATATAGAAAAGAGCAAACAATCACATTATTTTATAAAATTCACAGAAGGAAAGTTAGAAAAAAATTTAAAAAAACTGAAAGACATACATTTCGACTTCGACAATACTGTTGGGCCTCGGTCAATATCAAAACCTGAGTTAATCGCTGAGTTTAACCACGCTCTCCGATAAATCGGAGAGCCGGTTCGAAAATTAAAGGTAACCTCGATTTATCGGAGAACAAAATGCTCGCGTATGATATTTTCGAGATTCTTGATGTAACACAACGTGTTATTCGTGAACCCAACATCAAACAACTTGTACACCTTGTTCTTGTTCGATTTGACAACTGTATCATTGCACACAACACATACCAGCTTGGTCTCAGTGTCAGGGACTTTGTCAATCAGGTATTTCGAACCTCTGTTGAGTTGCTGTCCTCCGCGCCACAAGTCCAACTGATTCATGCCTATCATGACACGTTTCGTCTTTTTTTCCAAAATATACCAATCAGGTATTTCGGACGTCCCGTGGGACGAACAATTCTCTTCAAAGCGCACCACGAAAAGCTTCTTGTCTAAACCAAGCCCCACAATGAAATCTTTCACAATATTATTGAACTTGTTTCCCCGAATAGCTCCCTTTGTACCAGGCGGAATCAATTCAATGACAAAGTCATCAATAATCGCTTTTTTCTGATCATCAGAAACTTTGTTCTTCTTCAAAACACTTTCAAGACTCGCAATTCTTTTCTTCACAGATTTGCATTTCTTGTATTCGTCCAGCAAAAATGCGTCTGACAACGCGTCCTTTGTCTTTTTGCAAAACTCCTTCTCAATGCGTTTGTTTATTTTCTTGACAGACAACATGTTTAATTTTTCAAATGAATTTGATAATGAGATAATTGATATATAAAAAATCAAATTCTTATAAATCAAATTTATACGGCCGCGAAGTGTTTTGAGGACCTTTTTCTAAAAGGTGTTCTCGAACATGTTCGAGAACTAGAACTTAGGAATAATCATTTCGTTAATATACCAATTTTCAAAATAATCGAATTGGTCGTCACTATGTGAGTATCGCGAAATATATAGTTCGCAATTACTTTTGCCAGTCTTTGCATTAAATGTCATAATTTCTTTTTTGGCAATATCTTCTTCTTTGTCCATATTATCAATATCAATAAATATTTCGGCACCCATTTGAATATGCTTCGCGCGATTAGCGATTAAATTCGCAAGTTCATATCGTGTCATTCGATCAGAAATGGTTCGTTGATCGTGCGGAATGAGTTTTCTGATACGTGTTGATTTAGATAAAATACCTTCATCAATCTTAGTTATCGTTTCAATATCGTCGATGCCTTTGACATTTTCATCACCACTATCATCATTCTCGTCCCCGTCATCCCCATCCGCACCTTCACCATCGTCATCTGACATTTCACGTTCTTCCACAATCTCGGATGCGATTTCAGAAACCTCTTCTTCTTCGGAATCAGTGAACGACGAATCGGATTCTTCCGTTTCATCTTCAAATTCATCTTTTTTTGCTTTCGTAGACGTCGGCTTAGCTTTGGCATCTTTTACTTTTGGTGACTCTTTTTTAAGTTTATCGGAAAGTTTATCGGGATATGTTTCTTTTTTTGGGGGCATTCTTATTTTAATATCGTTTCTGCACAACTTTTATAAAAAGTTGTTTTTGCACAACTTTTCTCAAAAGTTGTTCTTAAAAACGTATATATTAATATATAATATACATTCAGATTATATTCATTTTTCGCGTTCAGACTAGTTTTCAAACTAGTTTATTTTACATAGCGAAGCTTTTTGGATACCTTTGAGTTCTTTGAACTTGTTCAGAGAACAGAAAGGTATTTATCAAAAAAGTTTGAGAACTTATGGTAACTCTCATCCTAATGGCCATGTGTGCCTCATTTTACTTAATTTATCATTTCATAGACGACATCTATAATATCATAATGAAAATAAATCACATAATTACAAACAGATCAGCTATTATTCAAGCAATTCGAGAAACGCCATATGATCGACAATGGTTATATGCAAAGATATTTTTCAAAGGAATGTATTTAACAACTAAGAATCGTGTATTGATGTTTTATCTATATATGGTCGGAGTATACAATTCGGCATCTCAAATTGGATCAACAGAAAATAAATATAAAATAATAGGCGCAATTGATATTTATGGCCGAGATATAAGTTTGCCCGTAAAGGCCTATTTTAATTATATCGATTTGCCAACAACACAATCACTAGAACAATATCTTGGATATGACGAAACAATTATCTTATTTATGTGCATTGACGGCAAGCCGACTCAACTAAGCATCGACTTAGAAAATCGTCGCATTATCGAACAAGATCGCAGTCTCATCGGAGGACTTATCACTTTTGATGACGAAGATGAAGAAATTGCCGAACTCAGTGAATGAAGTTGCTAAAAAAATCGCGAAACGCGAAATTCAGGTACATTGAATCTATAAAAACAATCGCGAAGCGCGGGGTTCGGTTCGGGGCGGAGCCCCGATGGTAAATAAAATAATATTTTTTATTAATAATATTTAAAAAAATGAAATCTTCTAAATGTATAAATATACTATCATATATTCGCGATATAAGCGATTATATACATTTCTGTATTAAAATATCTATTAAAAAAAGATAATTTTCAGACATTATAAAGTCTGAAAAATTTGCATTTGAAATAATTTCGACCGCAAGGCGTTTTGTTTTGGTGACCTTTTTCTAAAAGGTCGTCAATGTCCGACTTCGAAGATGATGACTCTATAGACAATCTAGACGTAATAGAAGGCGACATCTCCGAATTCGGTAATACAGAAGAATATATAAATATTAGTATAGATAAATTATTACAGAATACTCATTATCCATGCGTGACGAAGCGCAATGGGTTCTTTAACAATGCACGACATATAGTCGAGGAGAAAAGAAGCCCCTTGACAAACATCACAGATCAGCAAACATTTAAATGTTACCATATTTCGGACGTAGAAATACCCGAAGCGCTAGATCTTCTAGAAAACTGTCGCAAAGAAAACATATTTTCCGGGTTTGCCGAAAGGCAAAACGAAATATCCGGCATGATGATTGACTTGGATCTCTTTTCAAAGAAAAAAGAATCCTACTTGACCGATACATTATTTCAACGAATAACACAATATATTATCGACTCATTGATGAAATTCATCAAATTCAAAAAAGAAGAAGAAATATATGTCGTATTCATTAGAAAGAAGACGATTAAATATTCGGACAAACACGAAGCATACAAAGACGGTATTCATATTTTGTTGCCCGGACTGAAAGTATCGAAACAATTCAAAAAATATTTTATCAAAAAACATTTAATCGATGATAACGGAATCGGACAGATTCTTAAAAACACCGATTATATCAACAAGGATACGTGTGTCGATCCTAACTCGGCGGGTGTATTCGTGCTATTTCTCGGCAATTGCAAAGAAGGTTCAATTCCATACGAATTATCAACGGTATACCAAGTCACTATTTATGGCAAAGGCGCATCGCCTATTGTAAAGGACTTTACGGACAAATTCCTAAAATCCGACAATTTGTTATACGAACTCAGTATCAATTGGGAAAGACCTGGTGGCATTATCAAAAAGAAACAATATAATTGCCGCAGCGATATTGAAAACGAAATCAATACATGGGCAGAACAAGTCAAAGATAACATCATTGACGAAGACGAGATCGAAATAAACAAAAACAGCTTAAGCATGTTGTGTTTGCAAGATCCCGACGCCCAGTATTATAAAGGTCTTCTCGAAATCATAGATCAAGAAAAGGCCACCGACCGCAACATGTGGTTCACAGTAGTGGGCATTTTTAGGTCGTTGGGCATCGAGCAATACAAAAAATTGCTGTATTATTTTAGCCAACGATGTCCGCAAAAATATACAAAAGAAGCAGTTGACTCGTTGTGGGACGAGGTCGGTGCTAAAAAAGTAGAACATCCTGTAACAATCCGCCGTTTGGAACAATGGGCCAAAGAAGACGCTCCGCAAAAATTCGAAGAATTGAAAAACGTCGGCGCGATGGAAATCTTATACAAGGCCGTGTATGAATACGGCGGCGATATTCGAGACGCAATCGTTGCCGATATATTGTCGGTTTTGTTTCGCGGAAAATATATCGTCGATTTTATCGGCGGCAAGAGCAAAGAACCGCAATTCTATGAATTTATGACTCCGGACGATAAAAAACGCCCAGGCGAAGAATTTAAATACAAGCATATGTCGCGTCTGGTTCACTTAAAAAAATACACACATAAAATCTTGCCTCGTCTTTACGACAGAATGCTGAAGTATGTTAAGGAAAAGGCAAAAAACGAGGTAGACCCCAACATGCAAAAATATCATGAGGGCATCCGCAA
>Ga0075163_10001529_pt1 | contig 31180 bp, 32 predicted proteins | sample JI1023141ADNA_FD_71478 | JGI IMG/M metagenome (GOLD analysis project Ga0075163, IMG submission 71478) | Wastewater effluent complex algal communities from Wisconsin, to seasonally profile nutrient transformation and Carbon sequestration -... | ecosystem: Engineered > WWTP > Effluent > Algae...
TCTTCAGCGGTGGCACATTCCTTCCATTCCACCCGATGAATGCGGTGAACCAGACGGAGGGTTCTTTTGGCATTCTTCTCAGGGGTGACATGCCTGTAGCTGCCCAGACGTGCCTTCAAATCCGAGGACTGACCGATGTAGAGGAGTTCATCATCACGGCCAAAGAAGAAGTAAACACCTGGCACCGATGGCAGCCCACGGAAGAACTCATTCCCCAGGCGCAAGGTCAGGGGATTCTCGATCTTGAAGAGCTGAGGTTGCTTGGAGTTCGGCGAAGCCATCAGGGAGCTTGGAAGCTGTGCTGTTTGCCTCATGATTCAATCGCATCACCAGCAAAATCGTTCTTCCAATCTGAGGACCGATCTGCTATAATTATCTGCAAATCGAGAGTGGTTTTTAGGCTGCCAAACAGGCGCTGAAACCAGCCAAATCCGTGAGGGATTTTGTACACTAATTTACCGGAGACTTTTTTCTAAAAAAGGGTTCCGCAGGCTGTTCGGCTTTACTTCTTCCGGTTCTTCCAGCGCTTCTCGACCTCTTCGATCAAGTCGGAATAGGCCACCCCCATGCCATCAGCGAGCATCTGGCCGATTAAAATCGAGATGTTCCTTTTGCCGGCCTCCAAGTTCACGACGCCGGTTCTGCCCACGCCCGACTTCTCGGACAGCTTTTTCTGCGACATCCCTGTGCGCTCCCTGGCCTCCTTGAAAACATCTCCAAGGATTTCAGCATAAAGCTCTGAGGGGGACTTTGCCACCCTGCGACATTATGACTTGAAATCGGCACCGGGGATGTCCGTATTAGGACACATGAAGCCCTGGCACTCCGCCTCCCACAAGAACCCACGCTTTTCTCCCGGACACCTGCCCAATGCTGAATTGACCCCTTTTTTTCTAAAAACGGTTTTCGTGATCTGGGCATTGTTTGGAACGGCTCTCCATGCTGAGCCTCCTGAGCTGGTTTCACTTCGCCAGCAATACGACAAGCTGACCGCTGAACGGGTCGAAACGGTTTACGAAGCTGCCCAGAAAACCCTCAATGAACGGTATGTGCAGGCAGTGGAACGGGCCATCGAAGCCATGAAGGCCAAAGGCCAGCTCGAAGACGTGCTAGCGCTGGAAGCTGAAAAGAACCTCATTATCGACAAGAAGCCCGTGCCAGAAGTCGATGCGGAAACCAAACCAGCCATCGCGAACCTCCGAAAGGTTTATCACGAGCAGCTCAAGACCATCAACGGGCAGCGAGACACCAACCACAAAGCCATCCTCACCCCCTACCTGGAACGGTTAAAAGCTCTGGAAGTCACTCTGACGCAGGCAAGCCGAGTTGAGGAGGCAAAGCAGGTGATGATCTATCGTTCAGGACTTGGGACCGATGCCACTAGTGCCGTCCCTCAGGCAGACAAAGACGGATCAGTGACGAACAGCCTGGGCATGAAGTTAATCCCGGTCAAAGGCACCACGGTTCATTTCTGCATTCATGAGACACGTCGGCAGGATTACGCTGCTTTTGCTGCCGAGGTGAAGGGTGTCAGCTCCACATGGAAGGATTTCACCAAGGAAGGCATTAAAGCCGGTCACGAAGATGATCATCCGGTGGTGCATGTGAGCTGGGACGATGCCGTCAAATTCTGCGAATGGCTCAGCAAAAAGGAGGGCAGGAAATACCGCCTTCCGACTGACAAGGAATGGAGTTACGCGATGGGCTGCGGCAATTCAGAGAAATGGACCAAAAGCGCCACACCGGAGAGCCTGCACTTCAAAGTCGAGGTTTATCCATGGGGCAAAAAGTTCCCACCGAAGAAGGGGGAGCAAATCGGCAACGTCGGAGACAAGTCCCTCGCCGCCAAGATCGCCAACACGCCTTATTTGACGGACTACGAGGATACCTTTGCCAGCACCTCACCTGTCATGAAGTTCGCCCCAAACGAGAACGGCCTTTACGACATGTGCGGCAACGTCATGGAGTGGGTAGAAGATTGGTGGAACGAGCAAAATGTGGATCATGTGCTGAGAGGAAGCTCGTGGCGGTCCAATGATGAAAAGGGATTCAACTCAACGCGACGGGTCAAATACGACGCAGGCATCGAATATTGGGGTCTGAATGGCTTTCGCATCGTTTTGGAGAGACCATAGCGCACCCCCTCCCCTCAATAGGGCCTTCATGCGGGTATAACAGAATGAAGCCGGAATTCACCTCCAGCTCATTCAACCCAAACACCCACCCTCATGAAGAAAGCACTCGTCCTCATCTACCTCATCGTCGCGGTTCAGACATTCCTCATCATCGTCGCCTTCAAGTTTGGCGTTGATTCGATGCGGGCTGCCTTCCGGTATTCGCAGGAGTCCATCCTCGAAATCTGCGACCAGCGTTACGTCCAAAAGTAGCGGCAAACCACGAGCAAGAGATAATCATGCCTCGTCCACGCCACTACTCCCCGACGATCTCGCGTTTCCTTGTCTCCGTCTTGTATCACGAAGCCAGGCATCAGAAAATCCCCATGACCAAACTCACGGAGAAACTGCTGCTCAATGCCCTTCGTGGTTCCACCGGATGGATCACGGCCACCACACCGAGACTCGCCGAAGAAAACACCCCTGAAGTTCCTGCGCTGTCACAAGCAGCCTAGAACCTCAATCCACACCCCAAAACACACGCTCAAGCCAGGCCACTCACAGTCTGGCTTTTTTGTGTCCACATCCCACCACCAAAACAAAAGCACCATGGCTATCAAACTCAGCGCCAACTACAGCAAGAAGCTCGGTCTGCCCCAATTCAGCAGCCACAGCTTCAGCGCTTCCGTCGAAGTCGAACTCACGGACATCAACCAGGCCGAGGCAGAGATTCAAAAGCTCTACCAGCTCCTGCAGCACTCCGTTGACCAGGAAATCCAAAACCCCGGTTTCGTCCCGAAGGTTGATGGATCGAATGGCTCCAACGGCCACCACAACACGCCCCAGAACGGTCGCACCTACCCCATCGCAGGAAACGGCCGACACTACCCCAATGGCAACAACGGCAACCGTCCCCAGCCCAAACCGCAAGGCGAGGTCTGGAACTGCACACCCGGCCAGAAGGGATTCATCCAGCGCATCGTGAACGAGAACCAAATGCAGATGCAGGACGCTGAGGATCTCTCCCAGCAGCTCTATGGCATCGGCGTGAAGGAACTCGACAAGATGCAGGCCAGCCAAGTCATCGAGGAACTGCTCTCCAAAGCGGGCAAGTCTCCGAAGCAACACCGCTGGCAGCAACGCCAACCCCACACCACCCAACACGCAGCATGAACCCCACCGCTGAAGCTCCACCCCCAAATGAGCGCAGCGAGAAGGACATCATCCGGTCATTGCAGGAGGAGGTTTCAGCTTCACGGCTGAGCCTCTTTTTGCAGTGCCGGCTGAAGTTTTATTATCGCTACGTTCTCCGCCTCAAAAAGCCCAAGACCGCCTCCCTGCATGTCGGCAATTCGGTTCACTCCGCGTTGAAGGCATGGAGCAAGGCCCGATGGCTTGATAAACCGCTCTCACTCCGGGAATTGCACGACGCATACACCAAGGCATGGGCGGACACCTCCGAGGGAATCGTTACTTGGGAGACTGGTGAGGAAGAAGAGGAAAAGACCACGGGCTGGCGTCTATGCGACACCTACATCCGGCAATGCGGTTCGATGGCAACCATCAAACCCGACGCCGTGGAAGTGTCCGTGGAAGCCGACCTGTCCAACCACGGCCTGCCTCGCCTCATCGGCATCCTCGACCTCGTTCAAGAAGGAACCATCATCGACTTCAAGACGAGTTCCGCCACCCCCAACCCCACCTCAGTCGAACACCTGCATGAACTCCAGGTAAGCAGCTACGCCGTCCTCTACCGTCACAACACCGGCAAGAGGGAAACCGGCATCGAGCTGCATCACTTGGTCAAACTGAAGAACCCCAAACTCTGCGTCACCGACCTTCCTCCCATGACCGAACAACAGGAACACCGCCTGTTTCATCTCATGGACACCTATTACGAGGAGCTGGGTCGTGCCGAGTTTTATCCATCGCCCAGCTTCGCGTGCATGGGCTGCGAGTTCTTCGGTGAATGCAGGCGTTGGCGCTAACACTCAACCCACCATCAAATCACCATGAAACACCTCATCCTCATCATAATCGGCCTGCTGCTGCTTTCACCGGCAGCAAAGGCAGGCTGGTTTTCTCAAGACCCTGATCCACTGGCACAAGCCCAGGAAAAGATCGTGGTCCTCGAAAACACCGTCGCCACACAAACCACGACCATGAACCGCTGGCAGATCGCCACCGGTTCTTTGGCAATTGGTTGTGTCATCCTCCTCATCATCGGTGCCGCTCTCGGTGCCAAAACCCGTCAACATCATCATGAATCCACACGACGACTGGGACGAACATCCCCACCACCCTCACCATCAAGCCTCAATGGTCGCCAATCCGCCTTCGTGGACAAAGCGGCTGAGGAAAAAACTCACTCGACACTGGCGGCCTGAAGCTCTGCCTGCTCCGACGGTCGATCATGAACTGCCGAAACTGGCCGCCATCGAAAGAGCGGCGGAAGTGATGAGGTTCACGTTCAGCCGTCTGGAATATGCGCTTTCACCCCTTGGACATCTGAGGGAATTCGTGAAGCTCAATTTCAGGCTCGCTCTCGCCATCGCTATTCCTGCCCTTCTCGTGGCACCTCTGGTCACATTGGCTATCCACCAGTTTAAGACCTGGGTCGCCATGCTCACGGAAACCATGAGCAGCTTCGTGCTGTTCCCGCTTTCCGTCGTGCTGAGCATCATCCTGGTCTGCGGCATGGTCTATATCGGCCGCAGCATTCTGGAGATGCGCATGAGGTCGCAGCACCGTCAGGGCTACTACTGAAGCAACCACCCACCCCAAAACCAAAGAGCCGGATGATCCCAAAAGCGGGGTTGTCCGGCTCTTCTCATTTCAACGAACATGGAAAACACCACCACCCTCTACTACCGCGAGGGATCATCCGATAAAGTGTATCAGGCCAGCATCCGCCCCCAGGCAGAAGGCTACATGGTTCACTTTGCGTATGGTCGCCGCGGTTCCACGCTCAACACCGGCAGCAAAACTCAAAGCCCTGTCGAATACCCCATCGCCAAGGACATCTACGACAAGCTCATCAAAGAGAAGATGGCGAAAGGCTACCTCCCTGGTGCCGATGCTGGAAATACCCTGCCGCCAGTTTCCCCCAAGAAACACACCGGCATCCAGTGCCAGCTCCTCAACCCCATCACGGACACCCAGCTCGATGAGTTGCTGTTTCATCCTGACTACTGGATGCAGGAAAAGCTCGATGGACGCCGCCTCATCCTCAAGAAGCAGGGGCACGAGATCACAGGCATCAACCGTCTGGGCTTTCCCACAGCGGTTCCTGAATCCATCGCCCAAAGTGCCAGCCAATATCGCCATGACTTCATCCTCGACGGTGAGGGCATTGGCGATCACTACCATGCCTTCGACCTCCTCAGCATTGGTCCCGAAGACATTCGCCCCTTGGGTTTTTCCGTGCGCTATTTCAGGCTGCGGGACATGCTCAGGAGCTTTGACCATCCCTTCATCCACGAGGTCGAAGCTTTTGTGGCACCTGGTTTGATGCCGATTTACACCCGGCTCATAGCGGAAGGCAAAGAAGGCGTCGTATTCAAAAACAAAAACGCGCCCTACATCCCCGGCAGACCCAACTCAGGTGGCACGCAGCTCAAATACAAGTTCTGCGAGACAGCCTCCTTCATCGTCACCAAGGTCAACGATAAGCGCAGCGTCATGTTGATCCTGTTCGACGGCGATAAAGTCCGTCCAGCAGGCAATGTGACCATCCCGCCCAACCATGACATGCCCAATCCGGGAGATGTCGTGGATTGTCGTTATCTTTACGCCTTCAAGGAATCAGGCTCCATCTACCAGCCTGTGTTCCTCGGCGTGCGTGATGATATTCAGCACACGGAATGCACCACGGCCCAGCTCAAATACAAAACGACATGAGGCCAGATCTCCAAACCGCTCTGGATGATCTTGCCGAGGCCATCCAGTCCATCACGCTCGGAAGTGTTGAAGCCGTTGTCATCCAGGAAGCAGGCAAAACCCTGATCCAAAACTGGAACGACCACCACGACACCAAGATCGACGAAGGGCTGGAACTGCACCTCTGGGAAACCAAACAGCCCAGCACCCAGCTTGTGTAAACTTTTCCACAAGCCCCCAACCCCTCGCTGAAAGCCCCTGTGTCCCTAACCGGCGCAGGGGCTTTTGGCATTCACCCCCAAACCCCAACATGAAACCCATCCCATTGCCAGTCGCGGAGCTTAAATCCGCCCTCTCTGGAATCGGCAAAGTGATCCCTCAACGGAGCACTCTGCCGCTTCTGCAACACGTCAAAGTCGAACGCACCAACGACGGCTGGATCGCCCTCACCGGCACCGATCTTGACCGCTTTGTCACCATGCGTCTCGAACATCCCGCCGAAGGTCCTCCCTGTTCGGTCCTGGTTCCTTTCGACCAGCTCCAGCAACTCACGAAGAACTGCGGCCGGGATGAACGTCTCCTCATCGACATCACCGAACATGGCCCGATCATTAAATTCGCCCTGGCTGACAACCTCGGTGAAACCAAGGTCAAACCCATGCCTGTGAGTGAGTTCCCGGAGACTCCTCGCCTTAAATCGGAGGCCATTCCGATGCCACCCACGCTTCGCACCACCATTCACGAGGCGATGAACTGCACGAGCACGGACAGCACACGCTACGTCCTCAACGGCACCTTCATCGACGCCAGCAATCCGAAAGGGTTCTACGTCGTGGGAACAGACGGCAAACACCTCTACAGCGCCAACTCGTTCACCCTGCCCATCAAGAACTCCATCCTCATCCCGAATCACAAGTTCCTCGGATGGAAGGAGTTCAACAACGATGGCGAATGGCAGATGAAAGCTGACGACGTGAACATCCAGCTCTCCTCAAGGCGCTGGCGGTTCATCAGTCGTCAAATCGAAGGCAAATATCCTGACTGGCGTGTGACCATCCCCAACCCCAAGGATGCGAAAACGCACATCACCTTCGATTCCACCAAGCTCGAAGCCCTGACCAAGCTCATCCAGCGAATCCCCTGTCACGATCCAGACCGCTATGAAACCATCGGTCTTGAATGGAAGCAGGGACAATTCCTCCTGCTGGGCAAAGACAAGGACAACGAGCCCTGGACGCGAGTTCCCATCGCTGACGCCAAAGGCACCGGCCCTGACATCACCATCTTCATCAGCCGGCATTTCCTCATCAAGGCGCTCAGCTATGGCCTCAACACTATCAGCCTCATCGAATATATCTCTCCGCTCCGGTTCCACAATCAGGGCAAGCAGATGATCGTGATGCCCCTGCGCCCTGGTGATTCTGGACCAGCACCACGGCCTTCACCACCTCCGGCCGTTCCCACCACAACCACGAGTAGGCTGGCCCCGATGCCGCCTGTTCATCAACCTCCACCCATCCCCAAACCCATGATCAACAATCCCACCTCCGAAGGATCTGCTCCCAACGGTCCGAAAACCACCGTCGAAGAATGCATCGACCTGAGCCTCGCCATCCGCGACAAGTTCAACGATGGCTTCAACATGCTGCGTGACCTCGGCCTGAAACTTAAGCTCGCCAATCGTGAGCAGAAGATGAATGCCAGGGAAATGCAGTCGGTTCGCTCCACGCTTCGGTCTCTCCAAGGACTGAAGATTTAAGCCAACAACCAACACTCAAAGAGCCAGACGTGCCTTCACCGGTGTGTCTGGCTCTTGTTCATTTATGGCACGCATCTCGTCCATTGTCTTCGACAGGAACGAAAAGCCAAAGCGGGCCACCATCCTCACCAAACTCGGCACCGTTAAAGTCGAGTGGCGTGATGTGCATGGTGATCTGTGCTGGTTCACGAGTGGCAATCTCAACGCCAAGAAGCTCGCCGCTCCTGCCATCCAACGAATCGAGCGCATGGTTCAAGAACTGTGACGCTCATCCACCCTCAATCCAAATAATCCCATGATTGCAGATCTCGCATCCCAAGCCCCCATTGGCATACAACGCCGAACACCGAACCTGACTCTTCACTGCGGCGCTCATCACGTCGATTTGAAGGAGGTTCGCAAAGTTCCCACCCCTGATCCAACCTCCACTTGGTGTCCCATCCCTCACCACCAGCTCATCTCCACCGTCCAAGACACCCTCAAAACCACCCGTCTGCGCATCGGCACCCAAGCCCACAGCCTGACACACGATGGAATGCGGTATTTTGGCCTCATGGAAATCCACGCCAAGAAAGCCAGTGACGATTATTGCTGGGTTCTTGGACTTCGGAACAGCCACGACAAGCAGTTCCCCGCAGGAATCGTTGCCGGTGCCAGTGTGTTCGTTTGCGATAATCTCAGCTTCAGTGGTGAGATCAAATTCGCCCGCAAACACACCCGGTTCATCGTCCGAGACCTCCCCCAGCTCGTCAGTCGCTCCATCGGTCTCCTGCTCGCGAAATGGCACGATCAAGACAAACGCATCGCCGCCTACAAAGAAGTCGAGATCACCGACACCGATGCCCACGACCTCATCATCCGTGCGACCGATGTCAGTGTGTGCTCCAACCGTTTGATCCCGGAAGTCCTTCATGAATGGCGAGAGCCCCGTCATGAGGTCTTTGAGGGTCGTAACGTTTGGAGCCTGTTCAACGCGTTCACGGAGTCCCTGAAAGACGGAAACCTGGCCGAACTGCCCAAACGCACCGAAGCCCTCCACGGCCTTCTGGACACTCACGTCGGTCTGTCCGCGTGAAAAGCGAAGCTCCTCTTCTTTGAAGGGGGGCTTTTCTTTAGCTGTCAGATCACAATTTCGAGGCTTTTAGTGCCTTGGTTTACCCACTCCATTGATCAATGCCGCTCATGAATTACTGCATTCACTGATCCGATGAACGAGCGTGATACCATTCGGCAGATGACCGTTCACAATGTGTCTTCATAAAACACAAGCTACGCCTGTGCAGATATGGCAGCGAGACCCCGTAGACACGAAGAGTTTTTCTAACTACAGACACTTGGTTCTCCAAAAACTGCCTAAATTCGGTTTTGGAGCATCGAAATATCCTAGAATCAGCGGCCTGCGATCATGCTAAACGAGAGCGCCGCCGCAAGTGACTCCCGGCACTTACGGCGGCGTTTGTTTCAGGCTAATGAGATATGGACGATTCTCAGTTGGCCTTCTTCGCACGACCCAGCACGTCATCCTTCGTCGTGAGAGCCACGGCGACGACTTGGTCGATAAGATCTTGGCTGATTTTCAGATCCTTCAGCGTGTTTACGAGATTCTCAGCGATGGCGTTGAAGTGAACTTCGGTGAGGCCCATACCTTCATGTGCCTTGCGCATGTCTTTGCCAGTCCAGGGTAGTGGGCCACCGAAGGCCGCGGAGAGGAACTCCTTCTGCTTACGGCGCTGCTTGTCCATGCTCACGTCGTCGAAGAAATGTTTCACGCGATCATCAGCCAGCACTTTGACGTAGAATGCCTCCACGGCTGCGTCAATAGCGGCTTTGCCACCGAGTTTTTGATACAGGCTGTCCTCACGTGCCTTCAGCCACTTGGTCTTACAGGCTTCTTTGGCAAAGGACCATTTCCTGCCCTCATACTCGGCGGTGATGGCCGGATCGACAGGTTTACCAGTGACTGGGCAGACGGTGTTTGTGGCTGTTTCGGTGGCGACTGCTGCTTGATCAGCAGCGAGTGCGGCATTCACGAGCAGTGACATGACGACGGTGATGGTGGCGAGGGAAGAGAGGATCAATTTCATGGTTGGATGAGGATCATTTTTGAAGGCTGAATTACGGAATCCAATATCCGCAATTCAGCCGCGCCATGTTAAACGCAGCGACCACCCAGGGTGCTTTCGCCGTGACAATGGATGCTCAGTGCTTGCCAACATAGGCACGGGGGGGTGTCCGTTGTTGCCCGTTGTTAAAGGTGCATCACGAGTGCTGCTTTGATTCTTCACGGTGGTGTGAGTGAGAGTTTCTCCAATCATTTTAAAAGCCAGGAGGTTGTCGCCATGTCCGTCAAAATACCCACTGCCACGGAAACCCCGATCTGTTACCATCTTGCGCCGGACAGGAGGCTGCTGGATGCGAAGTGTCAGGTGCATAGCTGTCAGCATCGCCACTCGGGTGCAGGATTACCCGGGCCGGACATGCCGCCATGCCTGATGGGTGTCCAGCATCACACGGTCATCCAGGCTGGCGAGGTGAAACGACTGGCCATCATGGTGACACCTCAATGTGGCGGCGATTTCAAAGATGAAGCCTGGGAAGCGCTGGCCACCATCCGCGCCATCCTGCGCCAACAAAACGAACCGATGGAGGTGACCATGCAGACCGTGTTCCTGCGTGATCGAGACGACGTGCCCATGGCAGAGCTTCTCTTCGCTGCGTGCTATGGTGAAAAGATGCCGCTGACGATCTTCGTGGTGCAACCGCCATGTGAGGGCCGTGCAATCGCCATCGAGGCATGGGCGGTAAGCACGAGCCATGCAAAGGTGAACTACCACAGCGAACATCTGGTCACGGTGGAGTACGATGGCATGCGCTGGATTTACGTCTCAGGAGGTTCCCTGCATCGTGAGGGACGCACCGCCTATGAGCAGTCCCTGGAGGCGTTTGAGAACATGCAGCACACTCTGGCGGAAGGTGGCGCAACGTTTGAGGATGTGGTGCGCGTCTGGCTCTATCAAGGCTGCATCACGGAGGAGGTGCAGGGAGTGGAGCGCTACCGCGAGCTGAACCGTGCGCGCACAGACTTCTTCGCACACATTCCTTTCGAGAGCCGACCCCTGCCATCGGCCATCCATGGTCGTGCGATTTACCCGGCCAGCACGGGCATCGGCACGCGCTGCCATGGTCTCATCACCGCCTGCATGGCGCTGCAAAGCAAACGTGATGATGTTTCCCTCATGGGGCTGGAGAATCCGCTGCAAATCTCCGCCTTTGATTACCCGAAGGAGTACTCCATCAAGAGCCCCAAGTTTGCCCGTGCGATGGCCGTGCGTGCGGGTGATCACGTGACGACGTGGATTTCAGGCACGGCGAGTATCGTGAATGCCGAGACCGTCCACAAGGATGATGCCGTGATGCAGACGGAGCAGACGCTCACCAACATCGAGAAACTCATCGCACCGGAAAACTTCGCCCGGCACGGATGGGCTGACGCGGGAGCCACACTGGCCGACTTGGCCAAAATTCACGTCTATGTGAAGCATCCCAAGGATTATGAAAAGGTGCGCCAGGTCTGCGAACGCCGCCTGGGTCGCCTGCCAGCCATCTATGCCGTGGCAGATGTGTGCCGCCCGGACCTGCTCGTCGAGATCGAGGGCGTGGCCTTCTCCTCCATCCGCAAGACCAACCCTGTGACCTGATGACGTGCCATGAAAACCATCCTCCTCCTGTGGGTATTCACGGTCAGCACGCTGTCGGCTGATGAGCGTGGTGTTTATGAACTGGGACCGCCCGTGCCAAAATCTGGCACGATGCTCAAGCCGCACGAACGCGTGGATGAGTTGGTTTTTAATAAACTCGGCGAACTAGGCCTCAAGTCAGCGAATCTGTGCTCGGACGTGGTGTTTGTTCGCCGCGCCTTTCTCGCGGTGATCGGCACGCTGCCGACAGAGGCGGAGACACGCGGCTTTCTCGCGGCCTCGCAAGCGGACAAACGGGCGCAGTTGATCGAGGTGCTAATGCAGCGGCCGGAGTTCACGGATTTTTGGGCGATGAAGCTCGGCGACATCTTGCGCGTGAAGGCGGAATTCCCGATCAAGCTGTGGCCGAATGCAGTGCAGGCCTACTACCGCTGGATTCATACGAGTGTGCGTGAAAACAAGCCGATGCACCTGTTTGCGCGGCAGTTGCTGCTCGCCAATGGCAGCAACTTCCGCGAGGGCGAGGTGAATTTCTACCGCGCCATGCAGGACCGCACACCGCAGGGCATCGCGGCCACGGTGGCGCTGACGTTCATGGGCGAGCGTGCTGACAAGTGGCCGAAAGAGAAGCTCGATGCCATGGCGGGCTTCTTTGCGCAGATCGCCTACAAATCCACGGCTGAGTGGAAGGAGGAGATCGTGTTTTATGATCCCACGGCGGATAAGGATGGACTCACCAAGCACGCGATGTTCCCAGATGGCACGACTGCGGCCATCAAGACGGGGCTGGACGATCCACGCCTAGTTTTCGCTGAGTGGCTGCTGCGGCCGGAGAATGCGTTGTTCAGCAAAAACTTCGCCAACCGCATCTGGAGCTGGCTGATGGGGCGCGGCATCGTGCATGAGCCGGATGACTTCCGCGTGGACAATCCGCCGTCGAATCCTGAGCTGCTGGCCTTTTTGGAAAAGGAGTTCGCCACATCGAAGTGTGACATGCGGCACTTGTTCCGCGTGATCTTGAATTCGCAGACGTTCCAGCTCTCGTCGATCCCCGCGCAGGACACACCGCAGGCGGCGGCGCACTTCGCGCATTACCCGCTGCGCCGCATGGAGGCAGAGGTGCTCATCGACGCGCTGAACCAGGTCACGGGAACGAAGGAAACCTATAGCAGTCCGATTCCCGAGCCCTTCACTTTCATCCCAGAAAACGTGCGCGGCATCGCACTGGCAGACGGCAGCATCACGAGTTCGTTTTTAGAACTGTTTGGCAGGCCGCCGCGTGACACGGGCCATGAGTCCGAGCGCAGTCTCGGCACCAGCCCGTCTCAGCGCCTGCACCTGCTGAACTCCAGCCATGTGCTCGGCAAAATCAAAGCCTGCCCGCTCGTGGCCGAGGCCGACAGCGGTGATCATGACCTCGGCAAACTGGCGGATAAAATTTACGTCACCCTGCTCTCCCGTGCGCCCACGGAGCAGGAGATGGCGGCGCTGAAGGCGCACATGACGTCCACCTACAGCAATGGCCGCGGACTGGCGGCAGACATCGTGTGGGCGGTCATCAATCAGCCGGAATTTTATTTCAATCACTGAACCCCAACACTCTCATGAAAACACTCTCGCACTCATCTGAAATGGCACGCGATGTCGTGCGTCTGGCACAGCGCATGGGTGGCGTGCCGTTCACTCGCCGCGAGGCACTGCGCCGTTGTGTGTATGGCTCCGCTGGTGCGCTGCTCATGGAACCACTGATCGTGAATGCCGCGCCGCGTGCGACCGCCATCGCTACGGAGGGAAAAGCGAAGTCGGTGATTCAAGTCTGGCTGTGGGGCGGCCCCTGCCACATCGACACCTTTGATCCGAAGCCGGAAGCGGGGCGCGATTACAGCGGTGCCTTGGATGCACCGATCGAAACCAATGTGAAAGGCATCCGCATCGGTCAGTTGCTGCCGCAACTCGCGAAAAACGCGGACAAATATTCGCTCATTCGCAGCATGACGCATGGCAACAACGGCCATGAAACGGCCTCCTACCTCGTGCAGACGGGCCGCGCTTCCGAGCGTGATGTGTTTCCGGGGCTCGGTGCGGTGGTGTCGTATTTCAAAGGCTATGATGCGGGCTACAAAGGGCTCATCCCGCCTTACGTCGTGCTCACGCAGCCCCAGGGCCGCTTTTCGGAGGCCGGTTTCTTGGGGCCACGCTACAAGCCCTTTGCCACCGGCGGTGATCCAGCGCGGCAGCCTTTCGCCGTCGAGGGCATCGTCACTCCCGACATCACCGAAGAGCATCAGAAGGAGCGCCGGAAACTGCTAGGCAGCCTGAACACGCTAGGCGGTGCGCTGCCGGGTGATGCGACGCTGAAGACCGTCGTCGATTCCGAAGAGCAGGCCTATGAGCTGATCCTCGGCGATGCGGGCAAGCTCTTCGATCTTAGCCAGGAGAAGGACGAGATGCGCGACCGCTACGGGCGCAACACCTTTGGTCAGTCCTGTCTCATGGCACGTCGTCTGGTCGAAAAAGGCGTGCCCTTCATCACCATCAATTACCAGGGCTGGGACACGCACAAGCAGCACTTCCAAATCATGAATCGCAAGCTGCCGGAGCTGGATCAGGGCCTCGCAGCGCTGATCGCGGATCTGGCGGAGCACGGCCTGCTGGACAGCACCATCGTGTTTTGCACGGGCGAGTTTGGCCGCACGCCGAAAGTGGCAAACGAGTCGCCATGGAACGGTGGCAGGCATCATTTCGGCAAATGCTTTTCCTCGCTCATCGCCGGTGGTGGTTTCAAGGGTGGCCAGGTGCTCGGCTCCTCAAATGTGACGGGTGAGGAGGTCGTCGATCGCCCCGTGTATCCAGCGGATGTCATCGGCAGCATTTACGGTCAGCTCGGCATTCCGGCGGAGGCCACGCTGCCGCATCCGCTCGGCACGCTGACCCATGTGGTGCCGGACAAATCGGAAAACGTGCCCATGGGCGGCCTGCTCAAAGAACTCCTTTAACCTCCCTCGTGCCATGAACACCCTCTTCTCACGTTGTGGCATCGTCTGGCTCTCTGCGGTGCTGGGAGCTCACGCACAGCCCGCGCCGCGTCTGGGCTTCATCTATCCTGCGGGCGGCCAGATCAGCACGAGTTTTGAGGTGCTCATTGGCGGCCAGTATTTCGATGAAAACTCGACGGTGATCTTCTCCGGCGACGGCATCACGGGCAAAGTGCTGGAGCACGACAAAATACCATCTGCGCAAGTCGTGGATGATTACCGCGACCGTCTGCGCGGGGTGCAGGAGAAGCTGCGCGAGATCAAACGCGGCGGGAAAGTGCCCGCCGACCAAATGCTGTCCACCATCCGCAAACTGTTGGCCGAGGCCGAACTCACGGAAAAAAACCTGCGCCTCATGGCCGAGTATGACCGGCGTCGAAATGATCCGAAGCAGCAGCTCAACAACCAGATCGGCGAAAACGTGCGCGTGAAAATCACCATCGCCGAAACAGCGGAGCCAGGCATCCGCCACCTGCGCTTGCAGTCGCCCAGCGGCCTGAGTAATCCGATGCGCTTCGTCGTCGGCCAGCTCCCCGAGGTGAGCGAAGCTGAGCCGCCGCGTGAGTTTGATCTCGAGCACTATCGCGGCGGAGCCGATGCCATGAAGCGGCAGACCGTCATCACACCGCCGGTCACACTGCCCGTCACGCTCAATGGTCGCATCATGCCCGGCGAGGTGGATGAGTTCACCTTCAAGGCCAAGAAGGATCAGCAAGTCGTGCTGGCGATGCATGCACGCAGCCTGATCCCCTATCTGGCCGATGCCGTGCCGGGTTGGTTTCAGAGCATCGTCTCCCTGCACAATGCAGAGGGCTTCGAGGTCGCTTACTCGGATGGCTACCGCTTCGATCCTGATCCCGTGCTCTTTTACAAGATCCCCGCCGATGGCGACTATCGCATCCGCGTGCATGACTCCGTGTATCGCGGGCGGGACGACTTCGTCTATCGCATCAGTTTGGGCGAGCTGCCCTTTCTCACTGGCATCTCGCCGCTCGGAGCGACGGCGGGCGAAAAGACCGACATCACGTTTCAAGGTGGCAATCTCGGCAAAGACTTCAAACAAGCTTATGAAGCGCCGAAAGAGCCTGGAATCGTACTTTTACACGCCAACCCAAGCGGATTGCGCTCAAACTCCATCCCCTTTCAGATCGACACTTTTCCGCAGGATAAGGAACGCGAGCCCAATGCCAGTTTTGGCTCTGCGCAGGAGCTGAAACCGCCCGTCATCGTCAATGGCGTCATCGAGACACGCGGCGACGCGGATTTTTACCGCGTCAAAGGCCGTGGCAATCATGAGATGATCTTCGAAGTCTTCGCGCGGCGGCTCGGCTCACCCATGGACTCCTCGCTCGCCGTGTTTGACAGCGACGGCCATCAAATCGCCTTCAACGACGACCATGAAGATCTCGCCGCCGGCCTCACCACGCATCATGCCGACTCCTTCATCAGTGTGAAGCTGCCGAGTGACGGCCAGGCCTTTGTGCGTGTCACGGACACGCAGGGCCAGAGCGGCCTCACCAATGCCTACCGACTGAAGGTGCATGTGGCGGAGCCTGCCTTCACCCTGCGTGTCACCCCTTCCTCGCTGAATGCCAAACCCGGCGGCTCGGCCAAGCTCACCGTGCATGCACTGCGCAGCGGTGGATTCTCCGGCCCAATTACGCTGCGACTGAAGAATGCACCGTCAGGCTATGAGATCAAAAATGCCGTGGTGCCTGCTGACAAAGACGTCGCCGACATCGTCATCTCCGTGCCTTCCGCTGGCGAGACCGAGGTTCCCGTCGCGCTCACGCTCGAAGGCAGCGCGGAAGATGGCCCGCAGAAAATTACCGCCATGGCTGTGCCTGCGGAGGACATGATGCAGGCTTTTCTTTACCGTCACCTTGTTCCTGTGGATGCTCTGCTCGTCGATGTGCGCACACCACCGCCGCCGCCAGAGAAACCCGCGCCTTGAACGATGCCGACTTCTTTATGACCGACTCAACCATCGACTGGCTCTCCCACCGCTCCGACCTCCGCGTGCTCGACTGCACCATTCGTGACGGTGGCTTGATGAACAATCACCACTTCGATGATCGCATCGTCAAAGCCGTCTATGAAGCCTGCGTCGCAGCGGGCATCGACTACATGGAGATCGGCTACCGAGGTTCGCGCAAGGACATCAAGCTCGGCGAGCATGGCTGCTGGAAATACTGCCGCGAAGACGACATCCGCCGCATCGTAGGTGACAACGCCACCGGCCTCAAACTCTCCATCATGGCCGACGCGGGCAAATGCGACTACCGCGAGGACATCCCGGCGAAGAAGGACAGCGTCGTCGATCTCGTCCGCGTCGCCTGCTATGTGCATCAGGTGCCGCTCGCGCTCGACATGATCAACGACGCCAACGACAAAGGCTATGAGACCACGGTGAACCTCATGGCCGTCACAACCGTCGGTGATAGCGAACTCGACGCCGCGCTCGCCATGCTCGCCAAATCCGAAACGCAGGCCATTTACGTCGTGGACAGCTTTGGCGCGCTCTACACCGCCCAAACACGGCGCTTGGTGCAAAAATACCTCCAGTACGCGCAATCAGGAGGCAAAGCAGTCGGCATCCACGCCCACAACAACCTCCAGCTCGCCTACGCGAACACCATCGAAGCCATCGTGCTCGGCGCGAACTACATCGACGCCACCATGGCCGGTCTCGGGCGTGGCGCGGGCAACTGCCCCATGGAGCTGCTCCTCGGCCTGCTACGTGATCCGCAGTATCACCTGCGCCCGGTGCTCAAATGTGTCGATGAAACCATCGAGCCGCTGCGCCAGGCCCTCGGCTGGGGATTTGATCTTCCCTACATGCTCACCGGCCTCTTCAATCAGCATCCACGCACGGCCATTGCCTTCAACGCACAAGTTGAGCCGGGAGACATTGGAGCGTTTTTTGACAGCTTTTAGAAGGCTGCGAGAAAACTTGGAGCAACGCGCGCACAGCCTTCCGCAAGCCTTGTGGGATCAGAGACTGACCTGGCACGTTTGAGGGATCGCAACTCAACCCACCCCTGCCATGTACCGCTGCATCACTCTTCTCAAATTTACCGAAAAAGGCTCCCACCATATCAAGGAGTCCACATCTCGTGCCCATGCTTTTGATGATCTCGCCGCCAAGTCTGGCGTGAAAGTGGGCAGCCAATTCTGGACCATCGGGCACTATGATGGCGCACTGGTGCTCAGTGCCGAAAGCGAGGCCAAAGTGCTCCATCTGCTGGCCACTCTGGCCGCACTTGGCAACGTCCGCACGGAAACGCTTCAAGCCTTCAGCGATAAGGAATTCGATGCCATCTTAAAGGCGTAAGTTCGTCTCAGGCTTTGCGCTGTCGCGTCTTTGTAATCTGCGGGTTTTCGAGGCCACAGAATGGTCCAAGGTGTTGCTTTTGCAGGAAGCGGTTCACGTCATCTGCGGCCACAGAGATGGCATCATGCATGGGACAGGGTGGGCCGTTGCCACACCAGTTTGGACCAAAGGGGCACATCGGGCGTATGTCCATGCGCTCGAAGACGGCCACAATGTCATGCAATGTGATGTGTCGAGGTGGGCGGGCGAGACGGTAGCCTCCATGCGGCCCAGTGGTGCCGGTCGTGATGCCGTGCTGGGAAAGAGAGGCCAGGATCTTTGCCACGACAGGTCGTGGCAGCTGGCGTGCATCCGCGATTTCCATGGCGCTCACGCGGGTTCCCTCCTCATCGTATTTCTGCGCGAGGTAGCTGGCGGCCGCAATGCCCTGCTGAGCGAGTTTTCCTATCTTGAGCATGGTTGAGGTGATTCATACCTCGCATACCCCATGCCACAATTCCGTGCTCCTGTGCGCTGAAAACAAAATAGGCACAATGGATGCCATGATGCGCATGACCTTCAATCTTGAGGCTTTGCATGGAGACCGTCAGTCTTGAATTACAGAACCTTATTTCTGTAATTATAAACCTAACCGTCGAGCCGCCGTGTTAACCAAACTCCAAGCCAAAGTCTTCTTCCTGGGGGGCACTGCCGTGTTTTTCGGCATCTTCCTAGTGTTATCCATCGACACCCATCTCAAGGTTCCAGACCAGACAAAAGAAAAGAACCTGACCCCCGCCGTGATCGCGGGCAAGCACATTTGGGAGCAGAATAACTGCATGGGCTGCCACACGCTTTTTGGTGAGGGTGCCTACTACGCTCCAGAATTGACCAAAGTCGTCGAACGACGCGGCAAGGAGTGGATCAGGATTTTCATCAAAAATCCTGCGGCCATGTTTCCTGGGCAGCGCAAAATGGTACAGTATAACTTTAATGACGAGCAGATCGAACAAGTGATCGCCTTCCTCGAATGGTGCGGAAACGTGGATCTGAATGGCTTCCCGGCCAAACCACCGCTGCGTGATGCGCTACAGGCGATGGGCACTCCGACGGCGGCCATCGCTTCGACAGGACCAGCTCCGCTCAAGAAGCCAGTTCCAGCGATCTTTACCACTGCTTCATGCATTGGCTGCCATCAGATCCAGGGACAGGGTGGTGCTGCGGGTGCTCTCATCGGTGCACCACCGCTTGATGATGTCTTCCGCCGCTATGACCGCGAGAAGCTCATTACCTGGGTCAAAGATCCGCAAAAAATCAAGCCGGGCACAAAAATGCCCAGCCTCTACGGCGTCGCAGTCAACGAAGCACAGCTCAACGAAATAGCGGACTACCTCATGAGTCTGAATCCCGCTGCGGCAGCTCCAACAGCACCGGCACCCGTGCCCACTCCTTCTCCAGCACCTGCGGTCCAACCGAAGTAACCCACCCACTTTTCGACGAACATGAAATTTCAATCCCAAAAGATCGCTTACTGGTTCTTCGCCTCAGCCATGGTGCTGCTGCTCTTGCAGATCGTCTATGGCTTCATCATGGGCTTTGCCCGCATCGGCATGGACGGCCTCCATGAGTGGATTCCGTTCAATACAGCCCGCGCCGTGCACACCAACCTACTCGTTGTCTGGCTCCTGCTCGGCTTCATGGGCAGCGCCTATTTCATCATCCCCGAGGAGGCGGATCGAGAGCTGGTCTGGCCGAAGATTGCCTGGCTGCAATTAATCTCCTTCCTCGTCGTCGGTGTCATCGCTGTGGTGGGTTATCACTTCAATTACTGGGAGGGTCGCAAGTTCCTGGAGATCCCGCGACCGCTTGATTACCTCGTCGTGGTGAATGTGCTCACCTTCCTGGCAAACATCGGACTGACGATCTGGAAAGGAAAACGCTACACCACCACGGCCATCGTGCTCTACTTCGGCCTGCTGGCCGCCGCGCTGCTCTACCTGCCGGGCATGATTGATTTTGATAATCAGACGATGGACTCCTTTTACCGCTGGTGGGTCGTGCATCTTTGGGTCGAAGGCGTGTGGGAGTTGATCATGGGCGCGCTGCTCTGCTACCTGCTCATCAAGCTCACTGGCGTGGATCGCGAAGTGGTCGAAAAATGGCTATACATCATCGTCGGACTCACCTTCCTCTCCGGCATCCTCGGCACAGGCCATCATTACTACTACATCGGTGCGCCGCGTTACTGGCTGATGATTGGCGGCATTTTCTCCGCGCTAGAGCCGCTGGCCTTCCTCGGCATGGCTATCTACGCGCTTGCCATGGCGAAAAAAGGCGGACGTCGCCATCCCAACAAGGCTGCGCTGAATTGGACGCTCGGCAGCGCCATCATGTCCTTCGTCGGTGCCGGTTTCCTGGGTTTCGCCCACACACTGCCACAGGTGAATATGTACACGCACGGCACGCTCGTCACCGCCATGCATGGTCACATGGCTTTCTGGGGAGCCTATGCCATGATCAATCTCGCCATGATCGCCTATGTGCTGCCGATTCTCACAGGTCGCAAACTCTGGGATAACGCCGCTTCAGGTTATGCTTTCTGGCTCAGCAACATTGGCATGGTCGCAATGACGGGGGCATTCGCCGTCGCTGGCATCACCCAGGTGAATCTGGAGCGCCGCATGGGCCTCGACTTCCTCGCCGTGCAAAAGGAGATCGAGATTCACTTCGTCGGCCTCATCCTCGCCGCGAGCCTCTTCCTTCTCGGCATTTGCTTCTATGTTTATAACTTCTGGCGCTTTGGTCTTCCGTCGAATGAAGCCGCGCAGTCCGACGTCCGTGCGGTTGAAGATATGCCTTCCGTCTTGTGAGTGCTGATTCTGTTTTCTATCTCGAAACCGGGCGCGAGTCCGAGCTCTTTGCCAAAGCATGGGCGGCCAGGCTGCCGCTCATGCTCAAAGGCCCCACGGGCTGCGGCAAGACACGCTTCGTCGAATACATGGCCGCCAAACTGGGCCGCAAGCTCATCACTGTGGCCTGCAACGAGGACACCACCGCCACCGATCTGCTCGGGCGTCACCTGCTCATTGGCGGTGAAACCCGCTGGACCGACGGCCCGGTGACACGGGCCGTGCGTGAAGGTGCGATCCTTTACCTCGACGAAGTCGCCGAGGCTCGCGCCGATGCCATCGTCGTCATTCATTCGCTGACGGATCATCGCCGCGAACTCTTCCTGGATCGCACAGGCGAGACGCTGCACGCACCGCCGGAGTTCATGCTCGTCGTGAGCTTCAATCCCGGCTATCAGCGCAGCATGAGAGAGCTGAAGCCTTCCACACGTCAGCGATTTGTCGGACTCGGCTTCAATTACCCCGTAGAGGATCTCGAAATCCGCATCATCACTGGTGAAACGGGCATTGATGAAAAACTGGCGCGCGCACTCGTCAGCATCGCCAGGAAAACCCGTGCGCTCACTGAGCTGTCGTTGCTGGAGAGTGTTTCCACACGCTTGCTCATTGATGCCGCCAAACTCATTCACGCGGGATTACCACCACGCTACGCTGCCACAGTCGCCATCGCCGAGCCACTCACCGATGATCCTGACGCTCTCGCCGCGATTCGGCAGGTTATCGAACTCACCCTCTGATCACTCTCCATGTTTGAATGGGAGGAAAACGTCTTTCTCGGCCTCAAGGCGCTCTACAAACGCCTTGTCGAAAAGCCGCGTGACCGTCAGGCCGCCACCGTGAGAACTGAGTTGAGGCCAATGAGGCAACAACTCTTTCTGCTCGCCAACATGATCGCTGGAAAGCCTGTGACGCTGCTGGAAACACCGAATCCAATCCTTTGCGATCACGAACACGTTTTTCTGCCGCCTGAGTTTTCCATCGCCAGTTCACGTCGTGGAAACGAAGAGCTCTTCGTGCTCAAAACCCTGTTCGCCGCGCTGGCCATCCGCGACGAAATCACTGAACCGCTTGGTCTCGCTGACGCTTTTCCATCATTGCTTACGAGAGTGAACGAGGTGCGGACCACCTTGGGTGACCAAGACTTTTGGGAAATCATCGGCAGCCCTGATTTTTCAAAAAAGCCAACCAGTCCGGAACCAAAACATCTGAGTGAACTCATCGAGAATTCACAGTCGCCAGAGAATGTCACCGAGATCGAAGGCAAGGGCCAAACAAACGTCACTGTGCTCCAAGGTGAAGACGATCAGCCCATCGAGTCCGAGATACCCATCCACACTTTCGAGAAGGCGGAGACACTCGAAGAATACAGCGGCCTGAACCGCAAGAATGATGACGAGGATGAACTCGATGAACATGCCGAGGCACTGCGCTCGGTGGACATGAAACATGTCGTGCGCACTCGCGAGCGTCCGCGATCCATCTACCGCAGTGACATCGTCATGGATGGTCTCGCTTTTGAAATCGGTGATGAAGCTCCTGCCGCTGGTATTCCGTATCCCGAGTGGGACTACAAGAAGCACCAGCACAAGCCTGACTGGTGCTTCATCCGCCAGCAAACACTGCACGACAGTGATGTCAGCTGGGTGCAACGTACAGCCACCAAGCATCGCGGCGTCATTCTAGATCTGCGCAAAAAGCTGGCTGCTCTCGCCACACAAACGCAACGCGCCAAACGCCAGCCTTTCGGGCCTGATCTCGACATTGATGCCGTCATCGCTGCCCAAGTGGCCCAGCGTACCGGCCACACCGCCGATGAGCGTCTTTACATCTACCGCCAGCGGAAACTGCACGATGTCGCCGCGATCATCGTCATGGATCAAAGCTACTCCACGGATGCCTGGATCGATGACTCGCGGGTGCTCGATACCATCCGCGAGACCTTGTATTGTGTGGGTGAAGTGTTGGATGAGTTCATCGAAACCTTCGCCGTTGCTGGATTCAGCTCCAACACGCGCCGTCAGTGCGACTTCAATGTGATCAAAGATTTCCATGAGCCTTGGCGCAGCTCGCGAGCACGGCTCGGCCATCTGGAGGCGCAGGGCTACACCCGCATCGGCCCCGCACTGCGTCATGCGCAGGAGCTGCTCATGCGTGAGTCTGCCGAAAAGAAAGTCATCTTCCTGATCACTGATGGCCGTCCGTGTGACTACGATCGCTACGAAGGGGAGTACGGCATCCGTGATGTGAGAAAGGCCATCGAAAGCGGCGCGCGCAACGGCATCATGACCCACGCTTTCGCCATCGAGAAGCGCGCATGCGAGCAGTTCCCACGCATGTTCAGCCGCCAGCACTACGACATCGTTCCGAATCCGCGCGCCCTCGTCGCCAGCATGTGTGGAGTCTTTGCTCGGCTGAAGCTGTCAGTCTGAGAGATCAGGTCAAAAACATAGCCAGCCCCAGAATCAGGGTCAGTAGAGCCGCAAGTCCGGCGCTCCAGCGAAGGGCTGCATTTCGCAAGTCCATGAACTGCCAGGCGACGAGGGCAAACTTCAATGCCGCGATCAGCAAGATGAGGCGGCTGGCCGTCACTTTTTCTCCAAGTGCAAAACTAAGCCCCGTTAGCAGCATGAGAGTCATCCAGATGAATGTATTGGCGCGTGTCATAGCAGGTAAATGATGGGGTAAACCAGCAGCCAGATGAGATCGCACATGTGCCAGAAGACGCCGCTGCTTTCGACATCCAGATGCTCTTCACGCTGATAGTGCCCATGACGGATCCCACGCGCCATGAAGGCAAGCAGCACTACAGCCGCGAACACATGGACGAGATGGAAGCCCGTCAGGGCATAGTAGAACGTGAAGAAAACATCCCTACCGAAACCAATGCCGTGCTGGATTTTGTCCGCATACTCGATGCCCTTGAGCGCCATGAAAACAAGACCTGTGATGATGGCGGCAGTCACCCAGCGGAGGGATCGATTCTGCTGCCCGCACTTTAGAAACGCGAGACCGTTCGCCATGCACCACCCACCGGTCAAAAGCAGCAGCGTGTTGGCGAAAGCCAGCGGCTGGTTCAGCAACTCTCTTCCAGCGGCAAACTCCGCCGCATGTTCGCGGCCCTGCGCCAGAAAAGTGATGATGCCAGCTCCGAAGGTGATGATCTCCAGGAACACCAGCAGCCATACGAGGACACCTCCTGGTGGTTCGTAGGCATCGACAGCAGCTGTTTGAGAGGTGGATTTCATATCGTGGAACGAGTGCCTCGTAGCGTCCCCAATCATAACGCCAGAACAATGCCGCCTGTAATTACGGAACTAAGCTTCCGCAATTGTGGCGCAGACCTTGCCAGAGCGTGAGGAGCAGATACTTCGCTATGCTGCATGATGTCATCGAATGACTGCCGAAGCCCCCGTAAAGAAGCCCGATCTCCAAGGCCGCGCCGAGATTGAAATCCTCGTGAACACTTTCTACGAACGTGTGCGGGCAGACAAAGTGCTAGGCTTCATCTTTGACAAGGTCGCAAAGACAAACTGGGAGACTCATTTGCCAAAAATGTACGCCTTCTGGGAGACGGTGATCTTTCGCAGTGGTGGATTCACCGGCAACCCTCTCGCGGCCCATGCGAAACTGGTGCCGCTCACCGACATGGGCCGTGACAAGTTTGATCACTGGCTCAAGCTTTTCTGCGGCACCGTGGATGACCTCTTTGTCGGTGAGCATGCCGAGCACATCAAGAGCTGCGCCGCCGACATGGCCAACGTGATCTTCTCACGCATCAACAGTGTCCCAGACCCCCGCTTTGATCCGGCCAACCTCACTCCTGAGCAGCGCGAGCGCTACGCCCGCTACAAATCCCAACCCAACACTCCATGAAACCGACACTCCACCTCACCTTGGCTGCATGTGCCGTCGCCATGCTCACGCAATGCGGCAACGAAGAACTCAGCCCCAATGAAAAAATGTCCCAAGCGACCTTCATCAAAGCGATGGAGTCCTACAACACGCCCACAGCCGCACCTACCGCAGCTACCGGTGATGTCTTGGCGAATCCCACCAAGCAGCAGGACAAGCCTGTCTCCGGTGCGGAAGACGCCGTGCTCACCGATGCGCCGAATGTGCCACCACCGATCACGCGTGATCATCCCACGAAAGTCACCATCAAGCTCGAAGTCGTCGAACTGGTGAAGCGCATGGCCGACGGCGTGGACTACACGTTCTGGACCTTTGGCGGGAGCGTGCCGGGTAAATTCATCCGCATCCGACAAAACGACGAGGTGGAGTTTCACCTCATGAACCGCCCGGACAGCAAGATGCCGCACAACATCGACCTGCATGCAGTCACCGGGCCGGGAGGTGGTGCCGCAGCCTCCTTCACCGCGCCGGGTCATGCTTCCGTTTTCTCATTCAAAGCGCTGAACCCTGGCTTGTATGTCTATCATTGTGCCACCGCTCCAGTGGGCATGCATGTGGCGAATGGGATGTATGGCCTCATCCTCATCGAGCCCATCGGTGGTCTGCCAAAAGTGGACAAGGAATTCTATGTCTTCCAATCCGAGTTCTACACCAAAGGGCCGCATGGTGAGGCAGGATTGCAGCCATTCAGCATGGAGAAGGCGCTCACCGAAATTCCTGACTATGTCGTCTTCAACGGCTCTGTCGGAGCCATGGCTGGCGATAATGCCGTGCAGGCTGCGGTGGGTGAAAAGGTGCGTCTCTTCGTCGGCAATGGCGGCCCGAATCTGGTGTCGTCTTTCCACGTTATTGGCGAGATTTTTGACAATGTGTACATGGAAGGCGGCGTGAAGCCCGCGCAGCATCAGGTGCAGACCACGATGATTCCGGCGGGCGGCTCGGCCATTGTCGAGTTCGGGCTCGAAGTGCCCGGCACCTACATCCTCGTGGATCACTCGATCTTCCGTGCATTCAACAAAGGAGCTGTCGGCATGATCAAGGTCAGCGGTCCTGAAAACAAGCTCGTGTATTCTGGCAAACAGGATGACCGCATCTACCAGATGGAAGGCAGCGCCATCCAGACCATCACGCAGGCATCCACGCAGCAGGCTCCTGCCGCGAATAAGGATGAGCGCATCGCGCGCGGTAAAATGATTTACACCAGCATTTGCATGGCTTGTCATCAGCCAGAAGGCCAGGGCATCCCGAAAGCCTTCCCGCCGGTCGCCAAGTCGGATTACCTGAACGCCGATCCAAAGCGAGCCATCGCCACCGTATTGCATGGCCTTCAGGGCAAAGTCACTGTCAATGGCGAGACGTATGAAAGCATCATGCCGCAGCTCGGCCTCAATGACGAGCAGGTCGCCAACGCGCTGACCTATGTCTATAACAACTGGGGAAACAACGGCACCGAAGTGCTGCCTGCGATGGTCAAAGAAGTGCGTGCTACTGTTCCCGCACCCGCTGCTGCTCCTGGAGCTCATTGAGTCATGAAATTCGTGTTTTGGACTCTATTGGTTGTGCCAGGTGTCTTCTTTGCCAAGACGCCTGAGCCGCCGCCGGGCATGGTTTTCATCCCTGGCGGTGAGTACAAGCCACTCTACGCCAAAGAGGCCAAGCCACGCACCGCACCTGCGTTCTTCATGGATGCCGTGCAGGTGACGAATGCGCAGTTCCGCGACTTTGTGGAAGCACATCCCGAATGGCGGCGGTCCCAAGTGGGCAGTGCGCAGGCTGACAGCAACTACCTCCAGCACTGGGCAGGCGATTTGGAGCTTGGTGCCAAAGCGCCGCCGCAGTCACCCGTGACTCATATCTCATGGCACGCGGCGCAGGCATACTGCCAGTCACAGCACAAACGCCTGCCCACGCAGGACGAATGGGAGTTCGCTGCACGCGCAGACGCAAAAAGGATCGATGCCAGCACCGATCAAGCCTTTCTAAAGCTCCTGCTGGAATGGTATTCCAAGCCTGCCACCTCCGCGTTGGAGAGCGTGCAGTCCGGCATAATAAATGTCCACGGTGTGCGCGGTCTGCACGGTCTCGTGTGGGAATGGGTGCATGATTTCAACAGCAGCATGATCGTCGGCGACTCACGCGGCGACGGCTCCATGGAGCGGAAGCTCTTCTGTGGCGCGGGCTCCCTGCTCGCGGCGGATGTGAGCAATTACGCCGCCTACATGCGCTTCGCTTTTCGCTCCAGTCTCAAAGGCAATTACTGCGTCGGCAGCCTTGGTTTTCGTGGTGCAAAGTCGGTTAGCTCCAATGCGAAAGACGCCACTCGGCGTGCCACCTTCAAGACACCTTATGATCTATTGGGCGAGTGGCGCACCCAGAATGACAAGCCGGTCACGCTTGCAAGCCTGCGCGGCAAGGTGCGTGTCGTCACCATGGGCTTCACCCGCTGCAAGTTTGCCTGTCCGCGCATTTTTCATGACATGCAGCAGGTCGAGACGGCACTTGGAGCGGACGCGGACAAAGTCGGCTTCACCTTCCTCTCCATCGACCCACAGCATGACACTCCGGCCGCGATGACCGCCAAAATGGCCGAGTTAAAGATGAGCCCGGAACGCTGGACCTTCCTCACCGCGCCTGATGATACCGTCCAGCAGCTCGCGGTGGCGCTGAACTTCAAATTCCAGCTCGTCGAAGGCTTCTTCGCCCACTCCAACCTCATCGCCGTGCTCGATGAAGACGGAAATGTCATTCACCGCGAGGAATCGCTCGGTGCCGACATCGAACCCACCGTTAATTCGGTGCTCCAGCTTCTAAAGCCATGAAAACCCGACTCATCCTTACCGCCGCGCTGGCGTTCACCTCCGTCATCCAAGCGCAAACAGTCGCGCCCAATCCTCTGGCCTTCGCGGATGGTCGGATCGTTTTCGGCATTGAAGATCAGACGCGCTTTGAATACCGCGACAACAATTACGATTTCAGCAGTCTCACCCGCACGATCAATGACGACTCCTGGCTGCTGAATCGCTTCCGCCTCAGCATGCAGCTCCAACCTGCCGAATGGCTGACATTTTACGTTCAGGGCCAGGATGCACGTGAGATCGACAGTGACCGTGCAGACATGCCCGGAGTCCTCAGTGCCGAGGGTGACAACCCATTCGATCTGCGTCAGGCATACGTCGAGATCGGCGATGGCAAGTCCTTCCCGCTCTCGCTCAAAGTAGGACGCCAAGTTTTACTCTACGGCGACCAGCGGCTCATCGGTCCCCTGGAGTGGAGTAACATCTCCCGCACCTTCGACGCCGTGAAACTGCGCTACACCGGCAACAACGGACTCTGGGTGGATGCTTTCGTGTCCTCCGTCGTCGTCATCGACCGCTTTGGCATGGATGACAGCGACAAGGATTCGCTCCTCTCCGGCCTCTACGCGCACATCCCCACTTCCGGCATTCAAGACACCGAGTTCTACGCACTCTACTTTGATGACACGAATCGCAACGACCACTTCATCACCCTCGGCACGCATTTGAAATCGCTCCCCGCTGCGCTTGGAAACTGGGATTATGAGGGCGAATTCGTCGTGCAAAGAGGAACAGCCGGTGGCCGCGACCTCAGCGCCTTCGCCACCTACATCGAAGGCGGCTACACCTTCAAACAGGCATGGAAACCCCGCCTGAGCCTCGAATACAGCTACGCCAGCGGGGATGGCAATGCCGCCGACAACAAGCAAGGTGCCTTTCAAAATCTATTTCCCACCAACCACCTCCACTATGGCCTGATGGATGTCTTTTCGTGGAGCAACCTCCACAACATGGCTCTGCATCTCAGCGCCAAACCCACGGCCAAGATCACCACGAGTCTCGATTATCACCTCTTCTGGCTCGCCAACACCACCGACACTTGGCGCCGTGCCAATGCCGCGACGACCGTGCGCCCGCTGAGCCCCGCAGCCAGCAGTTTTGCGGGTAGCGAGCTCGATCTGCTCGTCTCGTATGCGCACAACGCTCATTTCACCTTCACTGCCGGCTACTCGCATTTCTTCGCTGGCCAGTATCTCGCCGACACTGGTGCAAGCAGCGATGCCGACTTTATTTATGTCGCGACGGGAATTAAATTCTGATTCGACAATCCGAAATTATTCACACTGATTAATCCTAACTCCATCAAGCGTAGAGCCGAGACATGTCGCAGACTTTATGATAAAAAATGCGAACACGTTCCAGACATACTTCACTTGGTAGCAGCCCTCGCGATTTTCGATGTGGCTTAGTAGATCAAGATCACCAAATGAAGTTGAGGGACCATGAAATTCAGAGTCGAAAGGAATGTGCTGGTTCAGATGCTTAAGCTAATCGCAGGTGGTCGGATCAAGGAAGATGAGCACCTGAGAATCACGACGTAGGAGGATCGAGTGACGTTGACGACCGACCATTTAGCGGAGGCATCTTATGTAGCAGAGGTTTCGGAGGTTGGGGTTTGCTTTTTCAGGCACAAACAGCTTCTTCCGTTGCTGGCCTCCTATAAGGGCGAGTAGTATTTAACGATGCAAATCACAGCGGACGATATCGACATCGGAGGAACTCACATCAGTCGAGGCCTTTGGGAGATCTCGCTGTTCATGAATCCATCTCTCGCACCTCAACGGCTGATTCTGAAAAAGCCTGAGCCACAACGTCCAACCCAGAGTTGTGAGGATGATTGCAAGTTGGAGTGACCATGATGAAGAAAACAGGCCATACATCGTCCAAGGCCTGCATGAAACTGATTCTGGCCCTCCTGTTCCCCGTTCTCGCCTTTGCTGATCCTGCTGCGTCTTCACTTGCTGGTAAAACTGTCTCGCTCAGAGACGAAAAGGGCAAAGCTTCGACGACCACCAGCACATCAGGAACCAGAACGACTTTCAGAGATGCACAGGGAAGGACGACAGGAACAGCTACACAATCGAGCACCGGCAAGACGACCTTCCGCGATTCATCAGGTCGGATCACAGGCACCAGCACCACCCGAGGCAACACCATCACTTTCCGGGACGCTTCTGGACGGCTCACAGGAACAGCGACCGTGAAGAAGTGACCTTGTGTAAACTTTTGCACAAGCTCGGCTCCGTGTCGAAACTCCGGGAGCAACCATGACCCCCAAGCAGATCACTCAACGCATAACCCAATTCGAGAGAGTCGTTAAGGCTAGCGCGTCAAAGATCTCTGCCATCGGTAACAAATCCTGGGAGCCTATCGACGAGAACACGGAGACCACAACGATTCGAGCATTCCTGACAAATAAGGGAGCTGGCGTTGATTATTTGAACCGAAATCTTGCCAAGCATTTATCCAAAGATGGCCGTGTTGTTAAATTCGCCGGTCTCTTTTTGCACGGAACGCCAATGGTCAAAGGATGGACCAAGACCAGCACCGGCAAAAAGAAGCACAACCGAGCCTGTGAGTTATCCGACTTGATGACGATTTTTCTCTATCTGGATCACAACAAGACCATCAAGCGAATGAGGTGCGTCATGTTCCAAGCAAAAATGCAAGCCTCAAACGGTGCTCATGTCGTTGCGGATAAGGAACAACGAAAGCTCTACGATGAGTGCGATGGGTTCGACTACGTCAATGCCACGGTAGCAAGTAAAGGAGACAGTCGATCACTTCCCAAAGGCAATTCACGAAAGAAGGCGCTGCAGTTCATTTTTGTGGAGCCTCGACCAGTTGTGACTTGCACTATTCCATCCGCCAAAGACAAAGGCCAAACATTCGATTACGGAGATCATTTGGTGCAATTCCTCGGTGGCAAATCAGGCCTAAAGTCAGACAAAAAGAGCTCGGTCTGGGGCAAGATCGTCTGGGAGTTGATGGAGAAGATAGCCTCCCAGGTTTACTCCGACAAAAAGATTAGAGGTCCTGGCGTTCAAGGGGTGCTCGATCACTTCAATAGCTTCGAGAGTCATGACATTTGGACCATCGACGAAGGGCAATCTGAGAATGGCTTTGGAGTTCAGTTCATGATTGTTTGGGATGGCGAGATTCCCGAGGAACAAACGCAAGTGCAGACGAAGCCGAAGGTGCCCGTCATGAACATCCAGACTCAAGAACCAACGACCTTGGATGAAGAGGTGGAAACGATTGAAAGCCAACTGGATGCTTTCGTTGTGAGGGTTCAGGCTTGAATTGCACGGCCCCCAGCTTAGGAAAATGTGCGCACATGCTCACTCGACAGCCAAAAACGCTAAAAGTTAACAACGAGACACGTCAATGTGCCTCGCCACCCCTCCATCAACCCGCTCGAAATCACTGGCAATAAGGGAATTACAGCACCTCAACACGACTGACTCGAAATCAGACGTTGTCGAAAGGCAACCGAGGGTTCGAATCCCTCCCTCTCCGCCATCGCCAGCACGCCTCAGCGTTCCGTTCTCAAAGAGAAAGTGTCGGGGCGTCGATAAGTGAATAGACCTCGACGGGATCAGGCTGGCCTTTCACCGGATGAATGCCGGCGTTTTGATAGATTGCCAGACCTTCCGCCCAGCCATCCAGGAAGGGTGCGCCGGCCAAAACGGGCACTTGCAGCTTC
>Ga0075163_10001530_pt1 | contig 31171 bp, 28 predicted proteins | sample JI1023141ADNA_FD_71478 | JGI IMG/M metagenome (GOLD analysis project Ga0075163, IMG submission 71478) | Wastewater effluent complex algal communities from Wisconsin, to seasonally profile nutrient transformation and Carbon sequestration -... | ecosystem: Engineered > WWTP > Effluent > Algae...
GTGACCACGCCTTCGGGCGTGGGCGAGCCGCCGATGCCCGGCACCGACGTCACCGGCGCTGGCGCGGGCGTGACGCCGGACGCGTCGTTGGGGTGCAGCGCGGCCTGCTCGCTGATGAAGTCGACCACGCGCACGACGCGCTGCACGCCGCCGGTGGTGCGCGCCACCTCGGTGGCCAGGTCGGTCTCGCGATGGGTCAGGCGGCCCATCAGGTAGGTGGTGCCGCGCTCGGTCACCACCTTGATGCTGTTGGCCGGCACGCCGTTGGTGTTGAGCAGGCTGGACTTGATCTTGCCGGTGATCAGCGTGTCGTTGGAGCGCTGGGCCAGCGTCGAGTCGGCCATCACCGCCAGCTCGTTGACCACGCCCGCCACGTCGGGCGTGCCGGCCACCGCCGCCTGCACGCGCTGGCGGATTTCCTCGGTGGGCACCTCGCCGGTCAGCAGCGCCTTGCGGTAGTAGCTGGTGATGTTGATGTGGCCGCGCCCGCCCAGCACCTCGCTGGCGCGGCTGCCGGCGCGCAGCTCGATGGTCTGGTCGGACACCTGGGTGCCGGGGCTGCGGCGGTCGATGGCCACCAGGCCGCCCACGGCCGCGGCGCCGCCGACCACGGCGGCCGCGCAGCCCGCCAGGCCGGCGGCGGCCAGGGCCAGGCACAGGGCGGCGGAGCGGGTGAAAAGGGATGTCATGCGGAGTTCTCCTCGTCGCCAAGCAGTTGTTGATCGAGGCCGTCGCACAGGCAGTGCAGCACCAGCTGGTGGGCCTCATGGATGCGGGGCGTGCTCTCGTGCGGCACGCAGACGTGCACGTCGGTGTCGCGCAGCAGCCGGCCAACCTCGCCCCCGCCGCTGCCGGTGAGGGCGATCACGCTCATCTCGCGCTCGTGCGCGGCCTGCACGGCGCGCACCAGGTTGGCGGCCTGGCCGTTGGCGGACAGCACCAGCAGCGTGTCGCCGGCGCTGCCCAGCGCGCGGATCTGCGCGGCAAAGGCATCGGCGTACTCGCCGCGCCGCGCCACGGCGGTCAGCGTGGCGGCGTCGGTGCCCAGCGCCAGCGCGGGCAGCTCGGGCCGGGGCCGGTCGAGCCCGCCCACCAGCAGCGCCGCCACGTACTGCGCCAGCGCCCCCGAGGCGCCATTGCCGCACACCAGCACCTTGCCGCCCCCGGTGACGCAGGCCAGCAGCGCCTGCGTGGCCTCGGCGATGGGCCGGGCCAGGGCCTGCGCCCACTGGTACTTCAGGTCGGCGCTGTCGATGAACTGCTGTTGGATGCGGTGCTCTAGCATTAATAGCAATCATAGCGGCGCCGACGCCGGTTTTTGTTTTTTACTTCAACCGGCATCGAAGGCGGCGCGCAGCCATTCGATGCGCTCGCCATCGATCGCCACCACGTCGAACCGGCACGGTGGCGGCGCAGGCAGCCGCAGCAGGTAGTGCCGCGCCGCCAGCACGATGCGCCGCTGCTTGGCCGCGCCCACGCTGGCCGCCGCGCCGCCGTGCGTGCCGGCCGCGCGGGCGCGCACCTCGACGAACACCAGCGTGCCATCGGCCTCGCGCAGGATCAGGTCGATCTCGCCGCCGCCGCGTCCCGGCGTCCGATAATTGCGCTCCACGAGCCGCAGGCCCTGCCGCCGCAGGTGCGCCAGGGCGGCGTCTTCCGCCGCGCCGCCGCGCGCCCGGGTGGTGCCGCCGGGCGGCCCCTTGAAGAAGTTCAGCAGCGCCATCGCCATGGCCTATCGGAAGGTGTCTCCATGTCCGTCCCAGCGCCCATCGGCAAGCCCTCGTTCGACAGCGCGCTGCACGCCGCGCGGCAGGCCGCCGGGCCGCAGCATTATCCGGCCGGGGCGCTGTACGCCGTGGCCACGCCCATCGGCAACCTGGCCGACATCACCCTGCGCGCGCTGCACGTGCTGCAGCTCGCCGACGCCATCGCCTGCGAGGACACGCGCCACACGCAGCAACTGCTGCGCAGCTACGGCATCGACGGCCGGCCGCTGATCGCCGTGCACGAGCACAACGAGGCCGAGGCCGCCCAGCAGGTGCTGGAGCGCCTGCGGCGTGGCGAGCGCGTGGCCTACGTCAGCGACGCCGGCACGCCCGCCGTCAGCGACCCCGGCGCGCGGCTGGCGGCGGCCTGCGCCCAGGCGGGCCTGCGCGTGGTGCCGCTGCCCGGCGCCAGCAGCGTGACCACGGCCATCAGCGCGGCGGGGCTGGCGGGCGACGGCCGCTTCGTGTTCATGGGCTTTTTGCCGGCCAAGGCGGGTGAGCGCGCCGCCGCTGCCCAGGCGCTGGCGCGGGAGAGCCGCGCCGTGGTGCTGCTGGAGGCGCCGCACCGCATCGCCGCCCTGGCCGACGCGCTGGCCGCGCTGGGCGAGCGCCCGGTGACCGTGGGGCGCGAGCTGACCAAGCAGTTCGAGCAGATCGCCACCCTGCCGTGCGCCGGCCTGGCCGGTTGGCTGGCGGCCGACGCGCAGCGCCAGCGCGGCGAGTTCGTGCTGGTGCTGCACCCCTTCGACGCCGCGCCGCCCGAGGGCGAAGGCGAGCGCGCGCTGAGGCTGCTTTTGCCTGAGCTGCCGCTGAAGACCGCTGTCAGGCTGGCCGCCGAGCTGACCGGCGCGCCGCGCAACGTGCTCTACGAGCAGGCGCTGGCGCTGAAGGCGGCAGCGGACTGATACCTGAATAAAATCAGCCATTTACCCGCGCGAGTGTTGCGTCAATAGCTACCAATGAGATAGCAAATCATTTGAAGAACGCATAGCCCACGAAGATCGCCGCCACCAACCCCACGGCGTCGGCGATCAGCGCGCAGGGCAGGGCGTGGCGCGTGTGCTTGACGCCCACGCTGCCGAAATACACCGCCAGCACGTAGAAGGTGGTCTCGGTCGAGCCCTGGATGATGGCGGCCAGCTTGGCCGGAAACGAATCGACGCCGTGCGCCTGCATCACGTCCACCATCAGCCCGCGCGCGCCCGAGCCGGACAGGATCTTCATCAGCCCCACGGGCACGGCGGGCAGGAAGTCGGTGGGCAGCCCCAGCGCCGCCACGGCCGCGCCGAGGGCGCCCATCGCCACGTCCATCAGCCCGGCGGCGCGGAACAGGGCGATGGCCGCCAGCATCGCCACCAGGTAGGGAATGATCTGCACGGCCACGCCAAAGCCCTCCTTGGCGCCGTCGACGAAGGCCTCGTACACGTTCACGCGGCGCACCGCGCCGGCCACCAGGAACAGCGCGATCACGCCCAGGATGGCGCCCGCGCCCACCACGCCCATCCATTGCGCGGCCTGCTCCGGCGGCTGCCGCGACAGCCACCACACCAGCGCGCCCGCCGCCGCCGCGAAGCCCGCCAGCGGCCCCAGCAGGCTGGCGCGCCACAGCGGGATGCGCTGCACCGCCGCCACCGCCAGCAGCGCCGCCAGCAGCGAGCAGGCGGTGGCGACCAGCGTGGGCACGAAGATGTCCGCCGCGTTGAAGCCCGTCAGCCCCTGCCGGGCGGCCAGCGTCTGGCGGATGGCGATGACCGAGGTGGGGATCAGCGTCAGCCCGGCGGTGTTGAGCACCAGGAACATGACCTGCGCGTTGGTGGCGGTGTCGGGCCGGGGGTTGAGCGACTGCAGCTCCTGCATAGCCTTCAGGCCCAGCGGCGTGGCGGCGTTGTCCAGGCCGAGCAGGTTGGCGCTGATGTTCAGCGTCATCGCGCCCTGCGCCGGGTGCCCGGCCGGCACGCCGGGAAAGAGCTGGCGCATCACCGGGTTCACCGCGCGGGCGAAGGCGTCGATCATGCCGGCCTGCTGGCCGATGCGCATCAGCCCCAGCCACAGCGCCATCACGCCGACCAGGCCCAGCGACACCTCGAAGCCGCCGCGGGCGGCGTCGAACAGGGCGCTCATCAGGCGCGGCAGCGCCGCCGCGTCGCCGCCCAGGGTCTGCACCAGCGCGGCGGCGATGGCGCACAGGATGAAGCCCAGCCAGACCCAGTTCAGAATCAAATTCGCCTCCAGCCAGCGACAGACAAGCGTTGGAAGCTATTGTAAATGTAGCTAAGCGGCGCTGACGGCAGCGCGCCACGCATTTCCAGCCGGCGGGGCGGTTGGCATGCCCATGCGACCTTGCTGACGGCAACAAGCGATCAACGGCCCGTCCTGGCGTGAATGGATCAGGCCATTCGGTGGCGCCCCATCGCCGCCCCGTGCGCGCTGTTACGCAAATGCCCGCCGGGTCCGTCCCATTGATGATGCGCCCGCGTTGAGCCCTGCCTAGCATGAACTCGCATCGCCGCGAACCTCACCCTGACGGATCACGGCCGATTGCCATTCAGACGCGGCCGCTTCGCACTGCCTTGCCAGGCCACGATGGGTGTTTGTTCAACCCTTTTTGGAGGTAAATGGCATGACTGCAGTCGACAACAACGATGCCCTGAAGCGCGCCGCGCTGAAGGTGATCTCCGCGCAATCCGGACTCAAGAGCCCGGTGCTGGTGCACGCGGCCGAAGACGTGGTTCCCTCCACGGGCCAAAGGATCCATCGCTTCTTCGCCACCGACAAGGCCAGGCCGAACGGCCCCGCCGCCAGCGTGGTGCTGGACGACAGCGGCGCGGAGGTGGATTTCGCCCGGCTCGCCGCGTCCGAGACCAAGCGCTTCTTCGCGCCGGCGATCAGCGCGGTGGCGGATGCCGTGCTGGAGCCGATCAAGGTCAAGATCGATCCACCCCGAAACGACCTGACGCTGAAGGAATGCGACACGTTCAGGGAGACGGTCACGGTGTTCATCCCCGCCACCGCGGCGCTGGCCAAGGCCGACATTTATTTCCTGGCCGACACCACGGGCAGCATGGAGCCCATCCTGGCCGCCGTGCGCGCGGGTGCCGGGGCCATCCTGGGCGGGCTGGGGGGTTTCGACTTCGCGTTCGGCGTCGGCAACTACAAGGATTTGGGCTCCGGCGATCCCTACGCCTTTCAGCCGCAGCAAAGCGTGACCAAGGTGGCCGCCAGCGTGCAGGCCGCCATCAACGCCTGGTCGGCCAGCGGCGGCGGTGACACGCCCGAGGGCCAGTTCTTCGCGCTCGACCGGCTGGCCGAGCCGGCGGGCGGCCCGATCGGCTGGCGCGCCGATTCGACGCGCATCATCGTCTGGTTCGGCGACGCGCCGGCGCACGATCCGGTGTGCGCCGCCCTCTCGGGCCTGCCGGGCGCCATCACCGAAGCCAGCGTGTCCGCCAAGCTGGCGGGCGAGAAGATCGCCGCGATCGCCATCAGCACCACCACCGGCACGCCCGGCGCGCTGGACGCCGACCCGGCGCCGCTGTCCACCGACTACAGCGGCGCCTGCGGCGCGCCCGGCGGCAGCGCCGGCCAGGCCACGCGCATCGCGGCGGCGACCGGCGGCATCCACGCCACCGGCATCGACGCGACGACCATCGTGCAGACCATCATCGACCTGATCAAGAAGGTGCTGGGGCCGATCAACAACGTGTCGCTGGTGCCGGACGCCGTGGTGGCGCCGTTCGTCGATTCGATCACGCCGGCCGGCGGCCATGGCCCGCTGCCGCGCGACAAGGACCACACGCTGAAGTTCGACGTCGCCTTCTCGTCCGACCACCTCGACTGCGCCACGCGCGAGCGGGTGTTCGTCGGCGCGCTCGACGTCGTCGTCGACGGCGCGGTCGTCGGGCGCAAGCCGACGCGCATCACGGTGCCGGCCTGTCCCTTCACCTACAGCGTCAAGTTCGTGTGCGGCACGCAGCCCGAGTGCGGCTGCGAATGCGCGCCGGTGCGGCCGGGCACCTACGCGACCGAGATCAACATCCACAACTTCAAGTGCCACGACGCGGTGATCGAAACGCACCTGATCCCGCTGGTGCTGGGCGGCGCCGCCGCCGGGCGCAACCCGCGGGCGGCCACGCGCAAGGCGAGCGAGCGCACGGTGCTGCGCGCCGACACGGCGACGATGATCGACTGCTGCCGCATCGGCGAGATGCTGCTGGGCGCGCCGTCGTCCGGTCCGCAGCCGCTCGCGATCGGCTATCTGGAGATCGTGAGCAACGTGGAACTGCGGGTGACCGCGGTCTACACCGCGAGCGACCCCAAGGCCAATGGCTTGAGCATGGACGTCGAGACGGTGCAGCCGCGGCTCAAATAGCCCGCCCGCGCGTGCAAGGGGGAACGTGCGGAGCCGCGTGCCTCCTTTTTTTGTCGCCGGGCCGCCCCAAGACAAAAATGCCCCCTCGGGGGGCAGCGGACCACGCGAAGCGGGGGAGCGCGGGGGCTTTTTTTTCCTGCAACGTGTTCACGTTCGGCAGGGCAGCCTCATTTCCCGCAGCACTGCTTGTACTTCTTGCCGCTACCGCACGGGCACGGGTCGTTGCGACCCACCTTCTCGCTGCGCGCCGGCGCGATGCGCGGGCCCAGGCTGCGGGCGATGTCGTGCAGGTCGTACACCGCCCAGATGGCCTCGCCGAAGGCATCGAAGCGGGCCTCGCTCACGCTGGGCGGGCCGACCTCGTCGTACAGGTTCATCGCCGGCGCGGCGCGGTCGCCCTCCAGCAGCTCGGCGATGCAGTCCACCGCGTCGGCCATCGACTCGGCGATCTCCTTGTCGCGCGGCGGCGCCCAGTCGTCGGCCCAGTGATCGACGGCGGCCATGAAGCCGGCCGCCCACACCTGCCCCAGCGCGGGCGGCGGGCCGTCGGGCGCGGCGGCGGCGCGCTCGTCCTCGGGCAGGGCGGCCAGCAGGCCGCGCCAGTCCATCACCGCCGGCGCCAGGGCGCGCTCGTCGTCCAGCGCGTCCACCGGCGCCTGCAGCGCGGCGCGCAGCTGCGACTCGCGCGCCAGCCAGTGCATGCTGAAGTGCGTGCGCTCGGCCTCGCTGCCGAACACCTCGGCGCCGCCGGGGCCGAACAGCGCCGGCAGCCACTCGTCCTGCGGCACCGCGCGGCGCATGCACAGCAGCGCCGTCATCAGGCCCTCGCAGAACTCCCACTGCGGCGTGGTGTCGAGGTGGCGCTCGCGCAGCGCGTCCAGCGCGTCCTCCAGCGCGTCGAGCGTGGCGGAGGTGGCATCGTCGAGGTCGTCGTCCTGGGGCGTGGCGGGGTCGGTCATGGGCGCGGTGGGTTGAGGGGTCGCGCCGATCGTACCCCCGGTTCAGGCGTACAGCCCGCGCCCGCGCGCGTGCAGCCGCGACAGGCCCAGCAGCGCGTCGGTGAAGGGCGTGGGCACGCCGGCGAGCTGGCCCAGCTCGCGCACCGAGCCGACCAGCGCGTCGATCTCGACCGCCTTGCCGGCCTCCACGTCCTGCAGCATCGAGGGCCTGAAGGCGCCCAGCCTGCGCGTGACCGCGTGGCGGTCCTCGGGCGTCTGCTCGATGGGCACGCCGAGGCGCGCGCCGATCTCGCGCGCCTCGGCCATCACGCGGCTGGCGAAGCCGCGCACCAGCTCGTCGTCCAGCACGCGGTCGGCGGTGGCGCCGGTGAGGGCGCTGATGGGGTTGATGGTCATGTTGCCCCACAGCTTGTACCAAACGTCCTGCTGGATGCGCGGCGAGGCGGTGGCGTCGAAGCCCGCCCCGCGCAGCAGCGCCGCCAGTGCCCGCAGCCGGGGCGTGTCGCCGGCGGCCGGCTCGCCCACGATGAGGCCGTTGCCGAAGTGGCGGCGCACCACGCCCGGCGCATCCAGCGAGCAGCTGGCGTGCACCACGGCGCCGATGACGTGGCGGACGGGGATGGCCTGGCCGATGGCGCCGTCCGGGTCCACCGACTGCAGGCGCGCGCCCGCCAGCGCGCCGCCAAAGCCCTGTGGAAACCACCAGGGCACGCCGTTCATCGCCGTCAGCACCACGGTCTCGGGCCCCAGCAGCGGGCCGATGTGCCACGCCACCTGGGCCAGGGCAGGCGCCTTGACGGCGACGATGACGAGGTCCTGCGCGCCCAGCTCCGCTGGGTGCTCGGCGGCGCGCACCGGGTGGGCGCGCTCGCCGCCGGCCCCGTCCTCGCGCAGGCGCAGGCCGTGTGCGCGCAGGGCCGCCAGGGTGTCGCCGCGCGCGACGGCGCTCAGGTCGGCGCCCTGGGCGGCCAGCCGGGCGCCCAGCCAGCCGCCAATGGCGCCGGCGCCGTAAATCGTGATTTTATTGAACATTTCAGCCTCTAGCCCTTATCCAGATTGCGCTGGTAGCTTCTTTTTTAATAGCATCAGTCCAGCGGCCAGGGCGTGGACGGCGGCAGAGGCGCGGGGTTGGCCTGGGGTGCCGGCGCGCGTCCCGGCGCCAGCGCCGCCGCGGCGCGCCACCAGGGCACGGCGCGCGGTCCGTGGGCCGGCTCCACCGCCTCGCCCAGGCGCGGCATGAGCAGGTGCGCGCCTTGCGGCGGCGGCAGCGCCAGCAGCGTCTCGGCCGGCTCGTCCCAGTCGTGCGTGGACAGCGCGAAGGTGCCCCAGTGCACCGGCAGAAAGGCGCCGCCGCCCAGCAGGTCCAGCGCCTTCAGCGCGTTGCGCGGCCCCAGGTGGATGTCGCCCCAGGCGGGGTGGAAGGCGCCCACCTCCAGCATCACCAGGTCGAAGGCGCCGAAGCGCTGGCGGATGGCGGCGTACTCCGCCGTCAAGCCCGTGTCGCCGCTGAAGAACACGCGGTGGCGCGGCGTCTCGATCACCAGCGACGACCACAGCGTGCGGTTGCGGTCCTTGAAGCCCCGGCCCGAGAAATGCTGCGACGGCGCGGCGTGCACCGCCAGCTCGGCGCCGGGCAGGCGCCAGGCCTGCCACCAGTCCAGCTCGTGGATGCGGGCAGGGGGCACGCCCCACGCCTCCAGGTGCCCGCCCACGCCCAGCGAGGTGACGAAGGGCACCTGCGGCTGCAGCCGCGCCAGCTGCCGGATGGTGCCGTAGTCCAGGTGGTCGTAGTGGTCGTGCGAAATCAGCACGGCATCGAGCGGCGGCAGGCTCTTCAAGGGCACCGGCACCGGCTGGAAGCGCTTGGGCCCGGCCCACCGCGTGGGCGAGGCGCGCGGGCCCCACACCGGGTCGGTCAGCACGCGCAGGCCGTCGATCTCGATCAGCACCGTGGAGTGGCCCAGCCAGGTGGCGCGCAGCCCGCTGCTCGCTGGCCGCTGCCAGTCGTCCAAGGGCTTCACCGACGGCAGCGGCCCCGGCGGCAGGCGCCGCTCGCCCGGGCACAGCAGGTCGCGCATGGACGGGAACGGCACCGACGCATCGCGCAGCCCCGGCGCAATGGGATGCAGGTTGCGAAAGCCCTCGCCCGCCCAGCGCGGCGAGGCGCGCATGCGTTCGAGGCGGGCGCCCTGGGCGCGTTGGGCGAGGGACGTCATGGTGGGTTTGAGCCGGTTTCGGCCTCGGTCATGCGGTCGCGCGGGTTGTGGCTCTTCAGGCCCTTGATGGCCTTGTGGTCCTTGACGCTGACGCCGGCCCACTCCTGGTGAATGAGGTTGGTCAGGATGGCGGATTCCTGGCCCTCCTTGATGCCGTGGCCGCGCCAGTAGTCGGTGAGCTTGTTGCGCGTTTCCTGGCCCGTCAGGCGCTGCTTGCCGTCCGGAGAGGCCAATTTCAACTGTACGATTTTCTCGTACGGTTGCCCGGAACCCGCTTCTTGCGCCAACTTTCGCTTGGGGTCTGACCAGTAGCGGCGCGCGTTGCTGCTGTCGGTGAGCACCTGCACCACGTCCACGACAGAAAACCACCACGTATCGGTGGCTTCGTCATGCACGCGGCGGATGCCACGGCCTTCAAACCGGGTCGGCGGGATCGTCACTGGGTCGCTCCTTGATTGTTCTTGTGCCGGATGATGCCGAACTATTGGGCACCGGCCTCGCCGGCGGTCTTCATATCGGTTGTTCATGGCGCGGCGCGCCACCCGCGGCGCATGAAACCGGACCGCCGGACGCAGAGCACGCGAAGGATTCGCGTCCTTCGCGTCCATCTGTCTGTGTTTCATTTAGACACACAAATCACTAATTTACGTGATGGCGGCGGCGCGCCGTTCCCTCCATGCTCGGGCGGTTTCATTTCATTACCGGACCCACACCATGATTACGCTTCCCTCCCGCCTGTCCCCGTGCCTGCACTTGCCGCGGAGGTGTCCGCTGCCGCGCCTGGGCGTGGCCCTGGCGGCGGCGCTGCTGGCGGCCAGCGCCCAAGCCACCCTCTCCGTCGCCAACGGCGACAACAGCGGCCCGGGCAGTTTGCGCGACGTACTGGCTAACGCCAGCCCTGGCGACACCATCGACTTTGCCCCTGGCGTGGTCACGGTGTACTTGGCCAGCGAGCTCGCGCTGGCGCGGGACGTCACCATCGACGGCCCCGGCGTCACGCTCGACGGGCAACTGAAGGGCCGCGTGCTGCAAGTCAACACGGGCGTCAACGCCACGCTCCGTGGCCTCATCCTCACCAACGGCCTGCTGGCCGGCAAGGGCATTGACTGGGACGGCAACCAGGCCAGCGGGTCTTCTTACGGCGCCGGCATTCTGAACAACGGCACCCTGGTGCTGGATGGCGTGAAGGTGCAGGGCAACTACGCCACGGGCGGGGGGGAGGTGGCGGCAGCGGCAGCGGCGGCGGCGGCGGCGGCGGCGGCGTGAAGAACAGCGCCGGGTTGACAGGCGCGGGCGGCAACGGCGGCGCTGGAATCAACTGGGCGGGCGGCACCGGCGACGCCACCAACCCCACCGGTGGTGCGGGATACGGTGGTAACACAGGCGGCAATGGCAGCAATGGGGGAGGTGCCGGCGGCGGCGGCAGCGGCAGCGGCGGCGGCGGCGGCGGCGGCGGATGGGCCGGTGGCGGTGGAGCCGGAGGGCGGCGTGGTGCGGGCGGCGGCGGCTTCGGCGGCGGGGGGGTGATGTGAACGGCGGTGGCGGCAGCAATGGAAGCGGCGGCGGCGGCTTCGGCGGCAGCGGCTTCGGCGGCAGCGGCGGCAGCGGCGCAGCCGGTAATGATGCAGGAGTCGACGCCGGCTATGGCCTTGGCGGCGGTGGCGGCTACGCGGCGCTGAGCGGCGTTTGGGTCGGCGGCGGCGGCGCGGGCGGCAACACCGGCGACAGCGGCGGCGCGGCGGCGGGCGGCATTTACAACGCGGCGGGCGCCACGCTCACGGTGCAAGGCGCTGGCTGCGCCGTCAGCGCCAACCTGGCGGCGGGCGGCGGCGGCCCTGGCTACCGCGGCGGCGGGGCCGCTGCGGGCGGGCTGTGGAATGCCGGTGTGCTGAACATCACGCCCGCCTGCCAGGCAGCGGTGAGTGGCAATGCCGCCGACGGCGGGCGCGGGGACAACGGCGGTGGCCCTGCGGCTGCCAGCGCTAACCTGGGGGGCAGCGGCACCACCAACACGGTCTTTGGGCTGCAAGTGGCCGTCAGCGGCGGCGGCAGTGTGTCGGCGGCAACCCCTCCGACACCGCAGTCGGGCGGCATAAGCACCTGTACCAGTACCGGCGGCGCCGCCTGCCTGGCGCTGTATGACCCGGCCTGGCCCGCCGTGCAGGTCACCCTCACGGCCACGCCGGCAGCCGGCCAGCAGTTCAGCGGCTGGGGCGGCAACTGCGCGGCGGGTGGTACCACCCCGCAGGCCACGGTCACGATGGACGGCGACAAAACCTGCACCGCCAGCTTTGAAATCAACAGCCACGACATCACCGCCACGGCCAGCCCCCCAGCAGGCGGCAGCGTGAGTTGCGACGACAGCACCGTCACCCACGGTGGCTCCACCACCTGCACCGCCAGCCCCCATGCGGGCTTCACCTTCAGCGGCTTCAGCGGCTGCGACAGCGTGAGCGGCATGGTTTGCAGCCTGAGCAACGTCACCCAACCGCGCAACGTGCAAGCCCACTTTGCGGCCATCACCACCTACAGCGGCACCACCGTGCCCGCCAGCGGCACCGGCGGCGCGGCCAGCGCCAGCTTCACGGGCGGCGGCGACAGCTGCCACTTTGACCCCACGCCCGGCGCCACCGCCTTCGTACCCGCGCCCGCCAACCCACCGCGGGGCAAGGCGCTGCCGCAGGGCCTGTTCCAGTTCAAGCTGGTGGGATGCGAGGAGGGCGGCACCGTGACCATGCAGGTGACCTGGCCCGAGCCGCTGTCAACCGCCATGGGCGACTACCTGAAGCACGGCTTCGCCACCCCGGCCGATATGGGCAGCAGCACGCGCAGCTACTTCGCGCCCGTTGGCATCGCCGTCAGCGGCCACACCGCCACCTTCAGCGTGACCGACGGCGGGCTGGGCGATGACGACTGGGCGCGGAACGGAGAGATCACCGACCCCAACGGCCCGCTGCGCGCGGCCGCGGCGCCCGCGCCCACGCCCGTGCCGGGCCTTGGCCCTTGGGCGCTGGCGCTGCTGGGCTTGCTGACCGCGCTGACCGCCGCGCTGCCGCGGCGCGCCACCCGCGGCGCATGAAATGGTTTGGCGTTGAGCGTTTTGCGTTTTCACGCTCAACGCCAAACGCAGGACGCACAACGGGCTGTTTCGTCTCAGTAGCCGGCACCGCTGGCGGCGGCCGTACCTTCCTTGAACTGGCCCAGCAGCGCCTGCGCCCCGCTGGCCAGCAGCGCGGTGTCGATGCCCACGGCCACGAACAGCGCGCCGGCCGCCAGCCACTTGCGTGCCCGCGGCTCGCTGGTGGCAAGAATGCCGGGGGCCTTGCCGGCCTTCAGGATGCGGGCAATGCCCTGCTCGATGGCGGCCTGCACGTCGGGGTGGGCGGCGTTGCCGGGGTGGCCCATGCTGGCGGAAAGATCCGCCGGGCCGATGAACACGCCGTCCACGCCGGGGGTGGCGGCGATGGCGTCGAGGTGGCGCATGGCCAGCGCGGTTTCGGCCTGCACCAGCACGCAGACCTGGCCGTTGGCCTCGTGCACGTAGCGCGGGTGCGCGTTCCAGCGCGCGGAGCGCGCCAGCGAACTGCCCATGCCGCGCACGCCGGCGGGCGGGTAGCGGCAGGCGGCGGCCACCTGCGCGGCCTGCTCGGGGGTGTCCACCATGGGCACCAGCAGGGTCTGGGCGCCGATGTCGAGGTACTGCTTGATGAGCGCGGTGCCGGCCTCGCCGGTGCCCAGCGGCACGCGCACCACGGGGTGCGAGCGGGCGTCGCCAAAGGCGTGCTGGGCGCTGGCCACGCCCTGCAACTGGCCGAGGGTGGAGCGCAGGTCGTTGGGCGCGTGCTCGCCGTCGAGCAGCAGCCAGTCGTAGCCGATACCGGCCAGCAGCTCGGTGCTGTAGGGGCTGGCCAGCGCGGCCCACAGGCCGATCTGCGTGCGGCCCTCGGCCAGGGCCTGCTTGAAGGGGTTGTGCGGGGTTTTCATGGTCGCCTTGTGTTTTGCGTCCCGTGGATTCTGGCGCAGCCCGGCGCCCAAGGCCGCGCCCTGGCGCTGGCCAATGGCGTCGGCGCGCTCGGCTCGCTGCCCTACAACGTCAACTACTTCCGCCACACGCCGACCGCGCCCGACGCCGCGCGCGAAACCGGCCGCACCGACTTCACGCCCCTGTGGGGCGGCCAGAACGCCAGCGGCTGACGCAGCGCGCCGGCGGCGGAGATCACGCGGGCGCTGGCGCGGGGCTGGGGCTGAGGAGGCCGGAAGGCGGCCCCGCGGCGTGCGCGCCAGGTGATTTTTTTCGAGGGCCGCTGCGCCATTGCCTGCAAAATGAACAGCATGGCCCATGGCGCTCTGATCCAGACACTCGCCGCCGCGCTCGGCCTGGCGCTGCTGCTGGGCTTCGTGGCCGCGCGGCTGCGCGTGCCGGCGCTGGTGGGCTACCTCGTGGCGGGCGTCATCATCGGGCCGTTCACGCCCGGTTTCGTGGCCGACAGCGACATCGCGGCGCAACTGGCCGAGATCGGCGTGATGCTGCTGATGTTCGGCGTCGGGCTGCATTTCTCGCTGGGCGACCTGCTGGCGGTGCGGCGCATCGCGCTGCCGGGCGCGCTGGTGCAGATCGTGGCCGCCACGCTGATGGGGGCCGGGCTGGCCACCTGGTGGGGCTGGTCGCTGGGCGCCGCGCTGGTGTTCGGACTGGCGCTGTCGGTGGCCAGCACCGTGGTGCTGCTGCGCGCGCTGGAGCACATGGGCCTGCTGGACACGCACACCGGCCGCATCGCGGTGGGCTGGCTGGTGGTGGAGGACCTGGCGATGGTGCTGGTGCTGGTGCTGCTGCCGCCGCTGGCCGAGGCGCTGGGCGGCCGGGCCGGCGCCGCGGCGGGCGAGGAGGCGCACGGCGCGGCCTCGGTCTGGCACGCCCTGGGGACGACGCTGCTGCAGGTGGGCGGCTTCGTGGCGCTGATGCTGGTGGTGGGGCGGCGGCTGTTCCCGTGGGTGCTGTGGCAAGTCACGCGCACCGGCTCGCGCGAGCTGTTCACGCTGTGCGTGGTGGCGGCGGCGGTGAGCATCGCCTTCGCGTCGGCGGCGCTGTTCGGGGTGTCGTTCGCGCTCGGCGCCTTCTTCGCCGGCATGGTGATGCGCGAGTCCGAGTTCAGCCACCGCGCGGCGCAGGAGTCGCTGCCGCTGCGCGACGCCTTCGCGGTGATCTTCTTCGTCTCGGTGGGCATGCTGTTCGACCCGGCCGTGCTGCTGCAGCGGCCGCTGCAGGTGCTGGCGGTGGTGCTGGTCATCGTGCTGGGCAAGTCCTTCGCGGCCTGCGCGCTGGTGCTGGCCTTCCGCTACCCGCTGGCGACGGCGCTCACGGTGAGCGCCAGCCTGGCGCAGATCGGTGAGTTCTCCTTCATCCTGGTGGTGTTGGGCATGAAGCACGAACTGCTGCCGGACGAGGCGCGCAGCCTGGTGCTGGCGGGGGCGCTGATCTCCATCGCCCTCAATCCGCTGTGCTTCCAGGCCATCGGGCCGCTGCTGCGCTGGTTGCGCGTGCATTCGGCGCTGGCCCGGCGGCTGGAGCAGCGCGACGACCCGCTGGCCGAGCTGCCGCGGAGCACCGAGGCGCGCTACCTCTCGCGCCAGGTGGTGCTGGTGGGCTACGGCCGGCTGGGGCGGCGCATCGCCGACCAGCTGAAGGCGAGCGACGTGCCGTTCGTGGTGGCGGACCAGAACCGCGAGTTGGTCGAGCGGCTGCGCGAGCAGGGCTTCGCGGCCGTGTGGGGCAACGCCGCCGAGCCGGCGGTGCTGATCCAGGCGCACATCGCGCGCGCCCGCGTGCTGGTGGTGACCACGCCGGACACGCTGAACATCCGCCAGATGATCGCCACCGCGCGCACGCTCAACCCCCCGATCGAGATCGTGGTGCGCGGCCACAACGAGACCGAGGCGCAACTGCTGGTGCAGGAAGAGGCCGCCACGGTCTACATCGGCGAGCAGGAACTGGCGCGGGCGATGGCGCGCGACGTGCTGGAGCGGGCCATGGCGCCCCATTCGGAGGCGGGGGCGCTGAAGGCCTGGTAGGGCCGGCGTTTCGGGGCGCGCCCTCGGCCCTTACCCCGGCCGTCGTGCGGGGAGAGCGGGCGGAACAGCCGGCACATCCACTCGTTCGCTCTGTCGCGCCGGCCCACGCAGCCAGCGCGCCGCCGCTGCCCGCGGCAGGCCGGGGTCGCCGGTGGTCAGCAGTTGCAGCGCGCCGCCGCCGGGCGCGGAGGCCAGCAGACCGGCCTGCGCCAGCAGGCGCCGCGTCTGGCGCGCCACGGGCTCGCCGGTTTCGACCAGCCGCACGCCGTGGCCGGCCAGGCGCTGCAGCACGCTTTCGGCGAAGACGTAGTGCGTGCAGCCCAGCACCAACGTGTCGATGGCGCCTGTTTCAGTGCCAAATCGGCCCATGGCCCGCATGTACATTGTGCAGAGCGCTTCAATTTCTGCAGCGGCCGTGGCGCCGGCCAGTCCCTCGGCGACCGCCTGCTCGATGGCGTGAGCGAGGCCGTCGCAAGGCTGCACGATGAATTCGGCCTGCGACCGCAGCGAATCGAGCAGCCGTCCGAACTTGCCGCTGGCCAGCGTGCCGCGCGTGGCGATGACGCCCACGCGCCCGGTGCGCGTGGCCGCCACGGCGGGCTTGAGGGCGGGCTCCACGCCGACCACGGGCAGTCCGGGGTGGCTGGCGCGCGCCTCGTGGATGGCCGCCGCCGTGGCGGTGTTGCAGGCCACCACCAGCGCCTTGATGCCGTGCGCCCGCCGCAGGTGGCCGGCGATGGCGTGCGTGCGCGCGGCGACGAAGGCGTCGCCGCGCTCGCCGTAGGGCGCGTGGCCGTTGTCGGCCAGGTAGACGAAGTGCTCGTGCGGCAGCTCGGCCTGCAGCGCGCGCAGCACGCTCAGGCCGCCGACGCCGCTGTCGAACACGCCGATGGGGGCCGCTTCGGACGACTCCGGGCTCATGTCACGGCAAGGTCGCCCTTGGTCTCGCGCCCCAGCAGGGCCACGGCGAGCGCGCCGACGGCGAGGGCGGCCGCGAACAGCCCGAAGATGGCGCCCGTGGCCCAGCCCTGGGCGCCCAGGTACGGGATGGCCAGCGGTCCCAGGATGCCGCCGACGCGGCCCACGCCGGCGGCGGTGCCCACGCCGCTGGCGCGGATGGGGGCGGGGTAGTTCTCGGGCGAGTAGGCGTAGAGCGCGCCCCAGGCGCCGAGGTTGAAGAACGACAGCAGCGCGCCATGCAGCAGCAGCGCGCCCTCGGTGCTGGCGGTACCGAAGGCCCAGGCGCTGGCGGCGGTGCCGGCCAGGTACGCCACCAGCACGAACTTGCGGCCCATGCGCTCGATCAGCCAGGCGGCGGTGAAGTAGCCGGGCAGTTGCGCGAAGGTCATCACCAGCACGTACTCGAAGCTCTTGATGAGCGCGAAGCCCTTGCCCACCATCACGCTGGGCAGCCACAGGAACATGCCGTAGTACGAGAACACGATGGTGAACCACAGCACCCACAGCACCAGCGTGGCGCGCGCGTGCGCGGGCGACCACAGGGCGGCCAGCCGCGCCGTCCAGGGCAGGCCGGCGGCGGGCGGGGCGGTGGGCTTGTCGTCGGGCAGCCCGCGGCGCAGGACCAGCGCATGGACGGCGGGCAGCGCGCCCAGCAGCAGGGCCACGCGCCAGCCCATGTCCGGCGCGAAGCGCGGGATGACGAAGTAGGCGATCAACGCCGCCAGCAGCCAGCCCAGCGCCCAGAAGCTCTCCAGCAGCACCACGACGCGGCCGCGCTCGTGCGCCGGCACGCGCTCCGACACGTAGGTGGAGGCCACCGGCAGCTCGCCGCCCAGCCCCATGCCGATGAAGAAGCGCAGCACCATCAGCACCGCCAGCGTGCTGGCGAAGGCGGACAGGCCGCTGGCGATGGCGAACAGCAGCAGCGTGACGATGAACACGCTCTTGCGGCCGATGCGGTCGGCCATCATGCCGAAGGCGACGGCGCCCACGGCCATGCCGATGGAATTGATGGCGCCCAGCCAGCCCATCTGCCCGGCCGACAGGCCCCAGTCGGCCTTGAGCGCGGCCAGCACGAAGGACAGCAGCCCCACGTCCATCGCGTCGAACATCCAGCCCAGGCCCGAGGTGACGAGCAGGCGGTTCCTCGACACGGGAGGCGTGCTGGCGGCGGCCGCTGGGGCGGTCATGGTCGGCTCCGGGGTGGGTGGAAAGGGTGGCGCATGGTACCCGGCTGGCGGCGACCGCAAGGGCGAGGGGGTTGCGTGGCCGGGCTGGCGGCGCGCCGAGGCATCGGTGCGCCGAAGTGGGGGGCAATGATTTTCATATGGCAATTCATTGATTATTTATTTCACATGACATGTTTTTCGTCGAGATGGGGTACCATCCTTCTCACCCGGCGAGCGCGCACCGCCGCGAAAGCCAGCCAGAAGGAGCACGACATGAACGCCGCCCTGCACAAGCCGCAAGTCCACCCCGAAGCGGTACTGACCAAGGCCACCGTCCGGGCGGCCGAAGGGCTGGGCCTGCACAACGCCGACCTGGCCCGGATCATCGGGGTGAGCGACTCCACGGTATCCCGCTACAAGACCAAGGGCGCGGGCATTTCGCCCACGTCCAAGCCGGGCGAGCTGGCCTTGATGCTGATCCGCGTCTTTCGCTCGCTCGACCCGCTGGTGGGCTCGGACAACGAGATGCGCAAGGCGTGGATGCACTCGGACCACCAGGCCCTGGGCGGCGTGCCCGCCAAGCTGATCCGGCATCCGGAAGGCCTGGTCAGGACGCTCGCCTACCTGGACGGCATGCGCGCGGCGGCATGAGCGCCGCGCCCGGCCGCCCGAAGCAAGCGCGCACCGCCGCCGAAGGCGAAGCAACTCCAGTGACCGCGGAGGGGTGGGAGCCGCACTGGCTCCAAGACCACGCCGGCCGAATTACCGAGCCCCAGGCCTGGCGCGGGGTGGAAAGCCAGTACGCCAGCTCGACCACGCTGCTGGTGGACTCGCTGGACGAGCACGACGCGCTGGAGCGGCTGCTGGAAGGCAGCAAGCCGCCGTTGCCGGAGGCGGCGGATCCGCGCAAGCACTTCCTGCTGGTCACCCCGTTCCGCTACACCCCGCTGCACGACAGCCGGTTCCGCCAGGCCGGCCAGGGGCGGCACGGCCTCTGGTACGGCGCCCGGCAGTTGCAGGGCGCGTGCGCCGAGGTGGCCTATTGGCGCATGCGCTTCATGCAGGACAGCGCCGGACTGGCCAGCAGCAAGATCATCACCAAACACACGTTCTTCGCGGCCGAAGTCGCGGGTAACGGCATCGATCTCATGGCACCGCCCTGGAACGCCTTCGAGGCGGCGTGGAAGCACAGCGGCGACTACGCCGAAACCCACCGCCTGTCCGCGGCGGCGCAAGCCGCCGGTATCCAGGTCATCCGCTACGAATCCGCCCGCGCGCCTGGTTGCGCCTGCGTGGCGGTCTTCACGCCCGACGCCCTCGGCGAGCCCCGCAAGGGCCTGGACGCGTCCCGGCAGCAATGGACCTGCACCGCCACGCGCGAGCACGTCATGATGGCGCGGGACGGCGGCGCCGGGCGCTACGAGTGGCCGGGGTAGGGCCGCCGGCACCCCAGCCGGTACGATCGGCCCGATGGCCAGCCCCAAATCCATCTACACCTGCAACGCATGCGGCGCCACCAGCCCGCGCTGGCTCGGCAAGTGCCCGGGCTGCGGCGCCTGGAACACGCTCGTGGAGTCCGCCGCTGAAAGCGCGGCACCCGGCAAAAACCGCCTGAGCGCTGGTTTCGCCGCGCTGGCGCCGTCGTCTGCCGTGCAGGCGCTGGCTGAGATCGAGGCGGTGGACGTGCCCCGCACGCCCACCGGCCAAGGCGAACTGGACCGCGTGCTGGGCGGCGGCATCGTGCCCGGCGGCGTGGTGCTGATCGGGGGCGATCCGGGCATCGGTAAATCGACGCTGTTGCTGCAGGCCCTGGACGCGCTGCAGCGCGCCAGCCTGCCGACCCTGTACGTGACCGGCGAGGAAAGCGGCGCGCAGGTGGCGCTGCGTGCGCGCCGGCTCGGCATCACCGGCTCCCAGGTCGCCGTGCTGGCGGAAATCCAATTGGAGAAGATCATCGCCACGCTCGCTGCGCAGCAGCCGGCCGTGGCGGTGATCGACTCGATCCAGACCGTCTACAGCGACCAGCTCACCAGCGCCCCCGGCAGCGTGGCGCAGGTGCGCGAGTGCGCGGCGCACCTGACGCGCTGGGCCAAGGCCAGCGGCTGCGCCATCGTGCTGGTGGGCCACGTGACCAAGGACGGCCAGCTCGCCGGCCCGCGCGTGCTGGAGCACATGGTGGACACGGTGCTGTACTTCGAGGGCGACACGCACAGCAGCTTCCGGCTGGTGCGCGCCATCAAGAACCGCTTCGGCGCCGTCAACGAGATCGGCGTGTTCGCCATGACGGAAAAAGGGCTGAAGGGGGTCAGCAACCCCAGCGCCATCTTCCTGAGCCAGCACGCCCAGCCGGTGCCGGGCAGTTGCGTGCTGGTCACGCTGGAGGGCACGCGGCCGATGCTGGTGGAGATCCAGGCGCTGGTCGATGGCGGCGGCCCCAGCCCGCGCCGCCTGTCGGTGGGCCTGGAGCGCGACCGCCTGGCCATGCTGCTGGCCGTGCTGCACCGCCACGCGGGCGTGGCCTGCGGCGACCAGGACGTGTTCGTCAACGCCGTCGGCGGCGTGCGCATCAGCGAGCCGGCGGCCGACCTGGCGGTGCTGCTGGCCATCTCCAGCAGCCTGCGCGGCCGGCCCCTGCCCAAGGGCTTCATCGCCTTCGGCGAGGTGGGCCTGGCTGGCGAGGTGCGGCCGGCCCCGCGCGGGCAGGAACGGTTGAAGGAGGCGGCCAAGCTGGGCTTTTCCGTCGCCGTGGTGCCCAAGGCCAACGCGCCGAAGAAGGCCGGCGGCGAGCTGGAAGGGCTGACCATCCACGCGGTGGAGCGGGTGGAAGAGGCGATGGAGGTGGTGCGGCGATTGGATTGAGCGTCCGAATGCTGCTTTTTTTATAGCTATCGACGTAGATAGTACGACGACTGAAGGCCGTTTTCATTCAGAAAAACCGTGTACGGCGCCGCACCAGGGCTGCACTGGCCAGGTGGCGTGTTTCTGGACGCCGCCGAGCGGCGACAATCGCGGCCATGAAATGGCAACGAATTCTCGCGATCCTGGGCGCCGTGGCGCTCGGTGCCGGCGCCTGGCGGGCCGGCGGCTGGCAAGGGCTGGCGCTGCTGGGCAGCGGCCTGATGCTGTGGGTGATGCTCTACTACACGCGCCTCATGACCATCATGAAACGCGCCGTCGACCGCCCCATCGGCTACGTCGGCAGCGCGGTGATGCTGAACGCCAAGCTCAAGCGCGGCCAGCCGCTGCTGACGGTGCTCGCCCTCACGCGCGCGCTGGGCCAGCGCTTGTCGGACGAAGGCGCCGAGCCGGAGGTCTACCGCTGGCGCGACCCCGGCGAGTCGCACGTGACCGCCGAGTTCGAGGGCGGCCGCCTGGCCCGCTGGCAACTGGAGCGGCCCGCCGAGGCGCCCGAAACCGGTCCTGCGCAGGCTTAGAATCGCCGTTTTCCGGCGGACCCAACGCCTGCGCCGGCGTTTCCGCGGCCCGCCCCACGCAGCCCACGAAGAGGACATGCCCATGAGCTCCCCCGCCCCCTCCATGGCCGACCGCGACGGCCAGATCTGGCTCGACGGCCAGATGGTCGACTGGCGCGACGCCAAGATCCACGTGCTGACCCACACCCTGCACTACGGCTGCGGCGCCTTCGAGGGCGTGCGCGCCTACGACACGGTGGACGGCACGGCGATCTTCCGCCTGGAGGAGCACACGCAGCGCCTCTTCAACAGCGCCAAGATCCTGCGCATGAAAATCCCCTTCACGCCCGAGCAACTGAACGAGGCGCAGAAGGAGGTCGTGCGCGCCAATGGCCTCAAGAGCTGCTACCTGCGCCCGCTGGTCTGGATCGGCTCCGAGAAGCTGGGCGTCTCGCCCAAGGGCAACACCATCCACGCCATGGTCGCGGCCTGGGAGTGGGGCGCCTACCTGGGCGAGGAGGGCATGCGGCGCGGCATCCGCGTCAAGACCAGCAGCTACACCCGCCACCACGTCAACATCACCATGACGCAGGCCAAGGCGGTGAGCAACTACAGCAACTCCATCCTGGCCAACATGGAAGCGCTGGACGACGGCTACGACGAGGCGCTGCTGCTCGACGCCGCCGGCTTCGTGAGCGAGGGCGCGGGCGAGAACATCTTCCTGGTCAAGGACGGCGTGATCCATACGCCCGACCTGTCGGCCGGCGCGCTCAACGGCATCACGCGCAACACCGTGCTGCATATCGCCAAGGACCTGGGGCTGGAGGTGGTGCAAAAGCGCATCACGCGCGACGAGGTGTACATCAGCGACGAAGCCTTCTTCACCGGCACCGCGGCCGAGGTCACGCCCATCCGCGAACTCGACCGCGTGGAGATCGGCGCCGGCCAGCGCGGCCTCGTGACCGAGAAGATCCAGAGCGCGTTCTTCGACATCGTGAACGGCCGCAACGCCAAGTACGCCAAGTGGCTGTCCAAAGTCTGAACCAGGAGCCCGCCATGAGCACCCCCGCCGCCGTCGAACTGCTGGCCAAGGACCTGACGCCCGCCGGCGAAACCTACTGCCCCAACCCCAAGGCCGGCATGCAGCTCTGGAACACGCACCCGCGCGTGTTCCTGAACCTGAGCACCGGCGAGGCCAAGTGCCCCTATTGCGGCGCGCTGTACCGGCTGAAGGCTGGCGAGGTTCTGGCCGGCGGCCACTGACCCCGCCCACCGCTACGCCGGATCCGCCGGCCGCCCGCCCGGCAGCGCCTGCAGCCACACGGCCTCCGGCTCGGTGGACAGGCGCTGGTAGACCAGCACGATGAACCACAGGCTCAGGCCGATGGCGGCATCGCGCAGGGCCGAGTTGGTGGCCACCGCGACCAGCATCGTCAGCAGCGCCACCACGCCCAGGCGTCCGCTCAGGTCGTGGCGGCGCCAAGCTGCGGGCAGGCCCGCCGCCACCAGCCACAGCAGCAGCGCCGCGCCTGGCAGGCCGGCCTGCGCGCCCATCCACAGGAAGTCGTTGTGCGGCATGTTGGAGTCGGCCAGCGCCGGCTCCACCCGCTGCTTCCACTGCGCGCTCCAGCCCCCGATGCCCCAGCCCCACAGCGGCTGCTCGCGCACCATGGCCGCCGTCTCGCTGTACATGCGAAAGCGGATGCCCCAACTGCTGCCCGGGTCCACCGCGTGGCCTTCGTAGGCGCTGGCGATTTCGTGCAGGCCCAGCGCCACGCGGTCCTTCACGCCCGGCACCAGCAGGCCGGTGCCCAGGGTCAGCGCCGCCGCGAGGGCGACGGCCAGCACCTGCTCCTGGCGCCGCGCCCGCAACTGGTGCAGCAGGCCCGCCACCCCGCAGGCCAGCAGGATCAGCCAGGCCGTGCGCGAATGCAGCACCCAGGCCAGCACCCCCAGCGCCCCCAGCGACAGCACCGCCGCGCACAGGCGCTGGCGCCCTGACAGGACCGGCATCAGCAGCAGGCCGGTGCCGGCCGCCAGGGCCATCAGCGCGGCGTTGGCCAGCGATTTGTTGCCGCCGTAGCGGACGATGCTGTCCCACGCCGCGCCGGGCGGCAGGCCCACCGTCTCGTTGAGCACCACCAGCGCCAGGCTGGCCGCCAGCCCCAGGCAGAAGCCGCGCAGCGCCCACACCGCCTCGTCGCGCGACAGCGCCAGCGCCAGCGCCAGGGTGAGGACGATGCGCAGGGCGTGCAGCGCGTTGGAGGAGGTCTCGGGGTAGATCGGGCCAAACGCCAGGACCAGCGCCGTCCAGCCCACGAACAGCCAGGCGGGCCACCAGTTGGGGGTGCGCCGCAGGCGCGCCCCGCGCTCCGGCCAGCCGCCCTGGCACGCCATGGCCAGCGCCAGCCCCAGGAAGGCGGCGTAGTTCAAACCAATGGGGAAGAAGGCGGCCAATCCCCAGAACAGGGCCGCCCAGCGAACCAGGGGAAGCTGCGGCATGGGCGGCAATTGTAGGCGCCCCTTCCCGGTGCCCTGGCGGCTCCCGGCCGGCGTGCGGGGACGGGTCCCGAGGCAACAAAAGCCGCCTTGTGGCGGCTGAAGAGAAGGGGCGATGGTTGTTCGTGGAGGAATGCGGATCAGGCCCGGAGGGGGCCTGCCGCCGCGAATGTGTGTGACAGCAATGGGATACAACTCCACACAATCGGGCCGCAGAACACACGCCCTCATTTGCGGTAGGGTGCCGATGTATTTTGAATTACAAAGTATTCAGAATTTGTTTTTGTCCCCGCGAATCCACTTGCAGCGGCAGGCGCAGCGTGAAGCGCGCGCCGCCGCCCGCCCGGTTGTCGCAGGTGGCCTCGCCGCCGTGGCGCAGCGCGATGGAGCGCACCAGCGCCAGGCCCAGGCCGACGCCGCCCTCGCGCTCGCTGGCGCCCGGCAAGCGGTAGAACGGCTCGAAGATGCGTTCGCGCTGGCCGGGCGGCACGCCGGGGCCACGGTCGTCCACGTGCAGCACGGCCCAGCCGCCGGCGGTGCCCAGCTCGGCGCTCACCTCGCTGCCGCGGCCGGTGCGGCTGCCGTGGCGCACGGCGTTCTCCAGCAGGTTGCGCACCACGCGGCGCAGCAGCTTGGCCACGCCGGGCACCAGCACCTCGGGCGTGCCCGGCGCCACCTCGGCCGCCGCGCCGACGCGGGCGCATTCCTCGGCCAGCAGGCCGATCAGGTCCACCGGCTCCACGGTGCCCAGATCGGCCTCGCGCGCGTCCAGGCGGCTGGCCAGCAGGATTTCATCCACCAACTGATCCAGCTCGGCGATGCTGCGGGAGATTTCGTCCCGGGCGACGGACGCCGAGGGCCCGACCCATCCGCCGCTGGGCCGCCCCGAGGCGGGTGCGGCCCCCGCGGAGGGCGCCGCCGCCGGGCGCGGAGGGCCCATCAGCTCCAGCGCCATGCGGATGCGCGCCAGGGGCGAGCGCAATTCGTGCGAGGCGTTGGCCAGCAGTGACTTCTGCGACTGCAGCAGTGCCGCCTGCGAGTCCATGAGGCCCTCGATGCGCTCGGCGGCGTCGTTGAAGCGGCGCGACAGGTCGGCCACCTCGTCCTCGCCGTCGTCGGCCGGGGCGCGCACCGAGAGGTCGCCCGCGCCGAAGCGCTGCACGCTGCGCTGCAGGCCCTCCAGCCGGGTGGTGAGCCGCCGCACGATGGGGAACAGCCCCGCCGCCGTGGCCAGCCCCACCAGGGCCAGCAGCCAGAAGATGCCCGTCTGCGGGTGCAGCCAGGGCGGCGGGCTGGGCCGGCGGTCGGTGCGCGGGCCCAGCTCCATCACGAACTGCTGGCCGTTGTCGAGCGTGATGGTGAACTCCAGCGGCTCGCCCGGCCGGCTGGTGCGCAGCGACTGGCCGCTGCCGATGGGCTGGTTCCGCGGGTTGCGCAGCGTCACCTCGCGCGGCAGCGGCTGCGAGCGCCGGTCCTCCGCCCCCTGCCAGGCCCAGCCCGCCGCCAGCACGACCACGGCCACGCCGGCCAGCACGGCCAGCCAGATGCGCACGTAGAGGTGGCGGGTGAAGAGCTTGATCATCGGCGGGGCGGCGGCGCGCGGGTTCAGTCCTGCTGCTTGGCGAACACGTAGCCCACGCCGCGCACCGTGAGGATGCGCTTCGGGCTCTTCGGGTCGGCCTCGATGGCGACGCGGATGCGGCCCATGTGCACGTCGATGGAGCGGTCGAACGCCTCCAGCTCGCGCCCGCGCACCGCCTCCATGATCTGGTCGCGCGTCAGCACGCGGCCGGCGCGCTCGGCCAGGGTCACCAGCAGGTCGAACTGGTAGCTGGTCAGCTCGCGCGCCTGTCCCTCGACGGTGACGATGCGCGCGTCGCGGTCGATCTCCAGCGCGCCGAAGCGCATCAGCTTGTGCTCGGGCGCGGCGCCGGGCTGGCGGCGGCGCAGCACGGCGCGGATGCGCGCCAGCAGCTCGCGCGGCTCGAAGGGCTTGGGCAGGTAGTCGTCGGCGCCCAGCTCCAGGCCGATGATGCGGTCCATCGGGTCGCCCTTGGCGGTGAGCATCAGCACCGGCACGCGCGCCATCTCGCCCGGCAGCGCGCGGAGGCGGCGGCAGACCTCCAGCCCGTCGATGTCGGGCAGCATCAGGTCGAGGATGACCAGCTCGACTGGCGCGTCCTGCACCGCCGCCAGGCCGGCCTCGCCGTCGGCCGCGTGCGTCACGGCGAAGCCGGACTGCGACAGGTACTCGCCGACCATGGCGGCCAGCCGCCCGTCGTCCTCGATCATCAGCAGTCGGGGTGTGCTCATTCCATATCCTCCAGACCATGCGCCATGGCGTTCAAGTTCTCAGGGGCGCGTCAGGCCCGCCCGCATGGTGGCCGCGATCGGCCAGCGGCGCTTGTCGCCCCGGTAAAGATACGTAAACGCGTCGTCGGCATGGGCCGGAGGTCCACGGTGATTTATTGGTAAAAAATGTCGGTAGCCCGCATGGATATTGCGCGAACAGCTATCAAAACAGTAGTTACCGCCGCAGCCGCGTGAACGCCTCGAACTCCCAGCAGCGCATCGCCAGCACCAGGGTGTAGCCCTCGACCTCGGCGGCCTTGAGTTTCTGGTCCGTCTGGTGCTGCTGCGCGAAGTCCTGCGCCAGGCGCTGCAGGCGCTCCACGAACGCCGGCGCCAGCGCGCGGCTGATGCTGCCGTGCACCAGTTGCAGGTGCTCGCCCGCGCCGTCGAAGCCACCGCCGAAATAGTCCAGCACCACGTGCTCGCGGAAGTACTGCATCACCGGCCCGTGCGGGCGCCAGCGGAAGGTCTTGGCCACCTTCAGGCGGTAGCGGTTGAGGGTCTTGAGTTCGATGATGCCGATGCGGTCGAGCTGCGCCAGGTACTTGATCACCTCCGCGTCGGTCAGCCGGTAGGCAGCGGTCATCTGCTCCAGCGTCCAGCCGCTCAGCACGTTGATGGCCACCAGCAGCAGCTTATCGTCCTGCACCACGGCGCGCTCCTGTTCGGCCGTCAGCTCCTTCAGCAGCGGCTGCGCGTCGGCCACGCGCCGCGCCAGCTCGGCGAAGTCGATCCTGAGCGCGCGGCAGATGGCGTCCACGCGCGACAGCGGCATGTCGCCCCGCGCCAGCATGCGCTTGACGCTGGACTCGGCCAGGCCCAGCGCCCGCGCCAGGTCGGCGTAGGTCATCTGGGCGCTTTTCAGCTCCTTCTTGACGGCGGCGACGAGGTCGGCGGTGGTGCTCATGGGTTTATTAGAGCATCGCCTGGCGATACCCGGGGTGGCGGGGCACGGGCCAGGGCGCGGAATCCGCCCCGCCCGCGCGGCGCGCAGCCGGCACAATGCGCGCACCCGATCCGACGAGCCCCGCCACCATGTCCCAGCCCTCCGACGCGCCCAACCAGTTCGTCCTGCTGCGCCAGCGCCGCTTCGCGCCCTTCTTCTGGACGCAGTTCTCCGGCGCGGCCAACGACAACCTGTTCAAGTTCGCTTTCACCGTGATGGTGACCTACCAGCTCAGCGTCGGCTGGCTGCCGCCGGCCATGGCGGGGCTGGTGATCGGGGCGCTGTTCATCCTGCCCTTTTTGCTGTTCTCGGCCACCAGCGGGCAGTTGACCGACAAGTTCGAGAAGACGGCCATGATCCGCTTCGTGAAGAACCTGGAGATCGCCATCATGGCGCTGGCGGCCTGGGGCTTCATCGCCGCCCACGTGCCGGTGCTGCTGGGCTGCGTGTTCCTGATGGGGCTGCATTCCACGCTGTTCGGGCCGGTCAAGTTCGCCTACCTGCCGCAGGTGCTGCATGAGCGCGAGCTGACCGGCGGCAACGGCATGGTGGAGATGGGCACCTTCGTCGCCATCCTGCTGGGCAACGTGGTCGGCGGCCTTCTGGTGGCCATGCCCAGCGTGGGGCATGCGGCGGTAGCTATCGCTTGTGTAGCACTGGCGGTGCTGGGACGGGTGATCTCGCAGTTCATCCCGCGCGCCCCGGCCACCGACCCGGGCCTGGTCATCAACTGGAACCCGGTCAGCGAGACCTGGCGCAACCTGAAGCTGGCGCACGGCAACCTGGTCGTCTTCCGCTCGCTGCTGGGCATCTCGTGGATGTGGTTCTTCGGCGCCGTGTTCCTGTCCAACTTCCCGGCCTTCGCCAAGGAGGTGCTGCACGGCAACGAGCAGGTGGCCTCGCTGCTGCTGGTGGTGTTCTCGGTCGGCATCGGCGCCGGGGCGCTGCTGTGCGAGCGCTTCTCGCGCCACCACGTCGAGATCGGCCTGGTGCCGCTGGGCGCCATCGGCATGACGGTGTTCGCGGTGGATTTGTACTTCGCCTCGCGCGGGCTGCCGCCGCACGCCGGGCACACGCTGGGCAGCTTCCTCGCGCAGCCGGCGCACTGGCGCGTGATGGCCGACCTGCTGCTGCTCAGCCTGTTCGCCGGCCTGTACAGCGTGCCCATGTACGCGCTGATCCAGTTGCGCAGCGCGCCCACGCACCGCGCGCGCATCATCGCCGCCAACAACATCCTCAACGCGCTGTTCATGATCGCCAGCAGCGTCATCGCCGGCACGCTGCTGAAGGCGGGCTTCAGCATCCCGCGGATCTTCCTGGCGGTGGGGCTGGCCAACGCGGTGGTGGGCTTCTACATCTTCCTGCTGGTGCCCGAGTACCTGCTGCGCTTCATCGCCTGGGCGGCCTCGCGCGGGGTGTACCGTTACCGCGTCGTGGGCGACGAGCACATTCCCGCCACCGGCCCGGCCGTGCTGGTGGCCAACCACGTCAGCTTCGTCGATGCCGTGCTGCTGATGGCCGCCAGCCCGCGCCCCATCCGCTTTCTCATGGACCACCGCATCTTCAAGGTGCCGGTGCTGGGCTGGGTCTTCCGGCTCGCCAAGTGCATCCCCATCGCGCCGCAGAAGGAAGACCCGGCGGCCTACCAGCGCGCCTTCGACGCGGCCGCCAAGGTGCTGCGCGAGGGGGACCTGCTGGGCATCTTCCCGGAAGGCGGCATCACCCGCGACGGCCAGTTGCAGCCTTTCAAGGGTGGCGTGATGAAGATCCTGGAGCAGGCCCGCGCCGACGGCCTGCACGTGCCCGTGGTGCCGATGGCGCTGACCAACCTGTGGGGCTCGTACTTCAGCCGCATCGAGCAGGGCGGCGCGATGGTGCGGCCGTTCCGGCGCGGCCTGTTCAACCGCGTGGGGCTGAACGTGGGCGAGGCGATGCCGGCGGCGCGGGCCACGCCCGAGGGGCTGCGGGCGCGGGTGGCGGAGCTGATGGCGGGGTGAGGCGCCCCCCAAGGCACGCCCTCCCATAATTGGAGGCATGCTCCCCACCAACGAAGCCTTCTCGCGCGTCAGGATCGACGCCCAGCTCAAGGACCAGGGCTGGGACGTGCTGGACACCAGCGCCGTCCGCTTCGAGGTGGTGCTGCCCGACAGAACCAAGGCCGACTACGTGCTGTGCGACCGCCACGGCCGCGCGCTGGCCGTGGTGGAGGCCAAGCGCGCCGCCATCAACCCGGCCGAGGCCGAGGCGCAGGCCCGGGCCTACGCCCAGCAACTGAACGTGCCCTGCATCTTCCTCGCCAACGGCGAGGAAATCCGTTTCTGGGATTGGCGGCGCGACGCCTTCCCGCGCCCCGTCAAGACCTTCTTCTCGCAACCTGACCTGGAGCGCCGCGCCGCCACCGTGCAGGTGCGGCGCGACCCGCTCGCCGTGCCCATCGACCGGCGCATCGCCAGCCGCGACTACCAGATCGACTGCATCGACACCCTCTGCCGCGCCATCGCCACCGGCCAGCGCAAACTGCTGGTCGAAATGGCCACCGGCACCGGCAAGACACGCACCGCCGCCGCTCTCATCCAGCGCCTGTTCGAGGCCGGCGCCGTCACCCGCGTGCTGTTCCTCGTCGACCGCATCCCGCTCGCGCGGCAGACCGAGGACGCCTTCGCCGAGCACCTGCCGGGCATCCCTGCCTACGTGCTGCGCGCCGGGCGGCGCTTCCAGGACGAGAAGCGCATCACCATCACCACGCTGCAGAGCATGGTCAACATCTTCCGCGACTACTCGGCCGGCTACTTCGACCTGGTTATCTCCGACGAATGCCACCGCTCCATCTACGGCAAGTGGAGCGGCGTGCTCAAGCACTTCGACGGCATCCAGATCGGCCTGACGGCCACGCCCTGCGTCGCCAACGTCGAAGACCTGGGCGACGCCGAAGACGCGCTGTTCGTGCGCGACACGCTGCGCTTCTTCGAGGTGGACCGGCCTACCTTCAGCTACCGGCTCAAGGACGCCATCCGCGACGGCACCCTCGTCCCCTACCAGATCTACAAGGCCAAGACCGTCAAGACCGCCGCCGAGGGCGGCTTCGAGGTGCAACGCGATGAATTGGACTGGTCCGCCATGGATGCCGCCACCCACGCCGAGCTGGAGCAGGCGTTCGGCGACCGCAAGAGCCTCACCATCGACCCCGCCGCGCTGGAGCGCCGGTTCACCATCCCCGAGCGCAACCGCGCCATCGTGCGCGAGTTCCGCCAGGTGCTGACCCACGGCTACACCGACGCGCGCGGCATGCTGCGCAAACCGCTGATCGGCAAGACCATCGTCTTCGCCGTCAACAAGCGGCATGCCGAAACGCTGGCGCGACTGTTCGACGCCGCCTTCGCCGACTGCAAGCCCTCGCCCGACGTGCGCTATGCTGACTACGTGGTCTCCGGCACCGGGCCTCAGGACAGCGCCGACGGCATGACCAGGATCAAGCGCTTCAAGAAAGAGCCGTTCCCGCAAATCCTGGTCTCGGTGAACATGCTCGACACGGGCTTCGACTGCCCCGAGGTCGTCAACCTCGTCTTCGCCCGCTTCACCCGCTCCGCCATCCTCTACCAGCAGATGCGCGGGCGCGGCACCCGCAAGGCCAGGGGCAAGCCCGTCTTCACCCTGTTCGACTTCGTGGGCGTGACCGACTACCACGGCGACGACGACGGCATGGCCGAAGGCGGCCTCGTCATGGAGCGCCCCCGCCGCCAACGGCACGAGCCGCGCCGCCTGCTGTCGCTCGACATCGACGACCACATCGACCCCGCCACCCGCGCCTGGATCACCGTGGACGAAGACGGCAACCTGGTCTTCCCCGAAGCGTCGGAACAGTGCCGCGCCGACGTCGGCGCGCGCTTCGAGGGTTGGTGGCTGGCGCGCGAAGACCAGCTCACCCCCGACCAGCAGCGCTGGCTGCTCACCATCGGCAGCCAGTTGCGCGCCAACGCCGACGCCTGGGACGAATTCACGCCCGGCCACTTCGCCTTTGCGCCCTTCACCCTCATGGGCGGGCTGCCCGAGGCCTTGCGCGTGTTTGGCGGTGAGGATCGGCTGGACGAACTGCTGGCCAGCCTGAGCGCCGCCGTGTTCCCGGCCCAGGGCGGCGGCCCCGCCGATGGCGCCGCCAGCCAGCCCGCCGCGTGGCAATGATCCTAGAAACGGCAGTTGACCGCTCGCCATCTTCAGGAAAAGCCGCATGGGTGCTGACTTTCGCTGCTTCGATGACCTTCACCTCTTGGGTGAGCGCGCTACGCGCCCGCCAGCACCGCGCTCGCCGCGCCATGCGGCGTTGCTCGTCCTTGTGGGCATCAGCCTGCCGCGTCCTCGCCCTTGCAGGGCGCGGCCCAGCCAGAGGCTGGGCCTGTTCGCGCCGTCCAAAGGCGCGCAGGCGCCTTTGGAGCCGCGGCGCTCACCCTTGCCTGCC
>Ga0075163_10001531_pt1 | contig 31156 bp, 28 predicted proteins | sample JI1023141ADNA_FD_71478 | JGI IMG/M metagenome (GOLD analysis project Ga0075163, IMG submission 71478) | Wastewater effluent complex algal communities from Wisconsin, to seasonally profile nutrient transformation and Carbon sequestration -... | ecosystem: Engineered > WWTP > Effluent > Algae...
AACAAGGACGTATAAGGAGCGGCTCGCAGGACTGAAGACCTTCTGTTTCGATGTGGACGGCGTTTTCACGGACAACAGGAACCTGTTGATGCCCGGGATAGAACCGGTGCGCACGTTCCACACGCGCGATGCTTACGCGGTGCAACATGCCGTGAAGGAAGGCTTGCGCATCGTCATCATCAGCGGCGGAAAGTCCGATGGTGTGCGTGAAAGCTTCGGCCGTATGGGCGTCAAGGAGGTGAACCTCGGCACAGTGGATAAGGTGGCACTCTTCGAGCGGCTGGTTTCCGAAGGTCTGGATCCCGCAACAACCGCCTACATGGGCGATGACATCCCCGATATGCGTGTGATGCAGCGCGTGGAATTCCCGTGTTGCCCGTTCGATGCTGCGCCGGAGATCAAGGCGTTGAGCGCTTTCGTGAGCCCCGCGAAAGGCGGTGAAGGCTGTGTGCGCGACCTTTTGGAACAGGTGATGAAAGTGCAGGGCAAATGGCTCACGGAAGCCGCGCATACCTGGTAGCATGAAGGACTTCATCCGCCTGACGCGCCCGACCAACCTGGTGATCATCACGGTCACCATGTTCCTGATGCGCTATGGTGTGATCGGTGGCAACTTGGAACGCGGGCTGAACCAGTTGATGAGCGAAGTGGGTGATGTGCAGCGCGACCAGCTCATCGTGCCGGAGGGCTTCGGCCCACAGATGCCGTTGGTACATTTCATCCTGCTCGTGTTGAGCACGGTTTTGATCGCAGCAGGCGGCAACATCATCAACGATTACTTCGATACGCGGATCGACCGGATCAACAAGCCGGATGATGTGATCGTGGGCCGCACCGTGAAACGCCGCGTGGCCATGACCGGTCATGCGATGCTAAGCGGGATCGGCTTCGTGCTGGGAGCCTTTGTTGCTTGGCGCAGCGGCCTGCTGCAATGGGCGGCGATACCCGCCTTCGCCATCGGCGCGCTGTGGACCTACAGCACATCGTTCAAGCGCAAGCTCATCTTGGGCAATGGATTAGTGGCGACGCTCACCGCGCTGGTCCCGCTCACGGTAGGATTGTATGAACTGCCGTTGCTGCAACGCTCGTTCTCCGAGCCTTGGGTAGTTGGCCTGCCCAACGGTGATCAATTCCAGATGGAACCCGTCTTCTACGAATTGTGGTACTGGATCCTCGGATTCTCCGTCTTCGCCTTCCTGAGCACCTTGGTGCGCGAACTACAGAAGGACATGGCCGATGTGAAGGGTGACGAGGCCGATGGCTGCCGCACCATCCCCATCGTATGGGGCATGAAATGGGCGCGGGTGCTGGCGATGGTCCATATCGGGATCATCATCGCACTTTTGTTGTTCTTGCGCTCGCTGCTTTTGCGCGATCCGCTTTCCTACTGGTACATCGGCCTGGCGATCCTGGGTCCTTTGCTGCTTTCCGCAGGTTTCACCTACCAAGCCCACAGCCGCAGCGAACATGTGCGCGCGGGTGCGGTCATGAAGGTGGCCATGGTGATGGCCGTCGGCTACGCGCTGTTGATCCGCTACATCCCTTGACCACTCCACCGCTATTCCCCTGGCGTTTGATCCTGGCCTCGGCGTCACCCCGGCGTAGGCAATTGCTGCAAGGTCTTGACCTACCCGTGGAGATCACGAGCGTTGATGTGGATGAGACACCGCCAGCAGGCATGCCGCACGCCGATGTCGCCGAACATCTGGCGCGGAAGAAAGCAGCGGCATGGATCGGTGATCTTGCTGAGGACCAGGTGTTGATCACAGCGGATACGACAGTGCTCAACGGCGACGTGCTGTTGAACAAGCCTGCGGATGCAACAGAAGCACGTATTATGCTCGCGCTCTTGGCGGGCCGTACCCATCGCGTGATCACTGGTGTGTGTTTTCGCACGGCGCATTCCACAAAAAGCTTCGCGGACATTGCCGAGGTGACCTTCGCATCGCTCAACGAGGCAGAGATCGCCTACTACGTCGACCGTTATGCCCCGCTGGACAAAGCCGGTGCCTACGGGGTGCAGGATTGGATCGGCTACGTCGGCGTGGAGCGCATCAATGGCAGCTTCTACACCGTGATGGGCCTTCCGCTTCACCGTGTGTATGCTTTAATAAAGCAACTACAGCCTCCGCGTTGATGTGGGCATAATTCAACGTGCGCGCCTGTCATGACAGTACCTTCACCCTACGAACGCTTACCATGAACCGAAGACTACTCCTTCTCGCCTGTATTGCAACCGGTCTTTCATCGCAGGCACAAACCACCAAACTGGGTTATGCGCTTACGTGGGATAATACCCTCACCGTGGTACCTGATACGCTGGTGAACGGCAAGCACAAGCTACCAGCCTACACCATCACCATCCACGAAGCGGACGCCGGCACCGCACTGGATCTGTGGAAGAACGAGTACAAGGCGATCAGCCGGGAGGTGAGCGGTTCCAAACCGGTGAAGGCCGTAGGGGCCGTGCAGCCTACCATCGCGGAAGGTGGGATCATGGTGATGGCAACGAGCGCGAGCGACAAGAAAGCGCAACTCGCCCGACTGACTTTGGCCTTCGCGCAGAACGATTCCGTGCCGGTTGAACAGGATAAAGCAGCAGCCGACATTGCCCAGAAACTAGCCGTGAAGTACAACAAAGCCGTGGTGCAGGCACAGATCACCAGCACGGAGAAAAGCCTGGAGAAGGCGACCGGCAAGGAGAGCGATGCGCAGGCTGATGCCGCCAAACTGGACAAACAGTCCTTGAAGGCGAACGGTGAACTGAAAAAGATCAAGGCGAAGCAAGGCAAGGTGCAAGGCGACAATGCCAAGTTGAGCGGCGAGATCGCCGGCCTCGAGAAGAAATTCCAGTTGACCAATAACCCGAAGGACTTGGAGAAGCTCTCCAAAATGCGGATCAAGCTGACCAATGGCGAAGCCAGCCTGGCGAAGCTGATGAAGTCCGAAGCCAAGGTGCAAGCCGACCTCAACAAGGTTGAAGGCAACAAGCCCGATGCCATCCAGGAGCAGCAGGAGAAAACGCAGACCAAGGAGCAGGTGCAGCAGGACATCGATGCGCTGAAGCGGAAACTGGACAACATCCGCTAGCGGTGCGTGGCATGCAAGCCCGAGAACGCAGGCCTACCGACTAACTTCGCTGAACGAACAAACACATCACAATGCGCAACATCCTTTCCACTCTGTTCGCTTTCGGTCTGGTGACCATCGCCAGTGCCCAGTTCGAGATCCGCCCGCATGTGGGCACCAACTTCCAAAACCTCACCAAAAGCGAGGATGGGACGGAGTGGAAGGGAAATCCCGGGTTCCAAGTAGGTGTGAACCTGATGATCGGCAACCAGTTCTTTCTTCAACCGGGGATCCAGTATGTATCCAGCAAGTCGGAACTCACGTTCGTTGCTGCGGGAAGCACCAGCAGTTCCGCTACACTTACGACGAGTGCTCTTCGGGTGCCTGCGGTGATAGGCTATCGCTTCGTGGATCCTTCGGACGAGCCCCTGTTGAACCTCCGCATCTTCGGTGGTGCGCTGGCGAATTTCCCACTGAACGCCACGTTCAACGAGGACGGGCTGGAGGATGTGGACGTGGGATCCGCCAACTATGGCCTTACTGCGGGTGCCGGTCTGGACATCTCCATCTTCTTCGTGGAAGCCGGATACGATATCGGCCTGTCCAATGTGTTCGACGACAAGGACGTGACCGTGGACACCAAGCAGAACCAATTCCAGGTGAATGCCGGGTTACGGTTGAAGCTGACCCAGTAGGCTGCGGCTTGATCTGATCCGGAAGCCTCGGTCAACACCGGGGCTTCTTCATTCATAGCCTAATTACCTTATCAAGGTCACATGACCTTTGCGCTGCTGCAATTTGCCTTGGGTATCGCGCAAGCGCACCTGCCAGTTGTAGGTGCCTTGCGGAATGCCGTCGCCGTCCCAGCCTTTGTACTGGCTATCACTGGTGTGGATGATGGCGCCCCAGCGGTCGTAGATGTCGAGCACGAAGAAGTCCGGTGCCGTCACCGTAGTGAGCACACCGAAGTCATCGTTGATGCCATCACCGTTCGGGGAGAAGCAGTTGGGGGCGTAGAGCGCGAAGGCATCCTCCACACAGACCTCGCCGGTGGTGCTACTGCTGCAACCCTCTTCATTGGCCACATCCAAGGTCACGGTGTAGCAGCCTTCGGATGGATAGGTGAACGTCGGCGCTGGTTCCGTGGACACGTTGGTGGCGGGATCACCGAAGGACCAAGACCACACAGTGGCGCCAATGCTGCGATCAACGAAATGGAAGGTGGGATCGTCCACGAGCGCGACAGGCGGTGATGCCGTGAACCCCGCGACCGGCTGCGCCAAAACGGAGATGGCTTGCGGTGCGGTGAAGGTCCCGGTGCATCCATCGGCGGTGGTAACGGTCAACGTTACATCGAAGGAACCGGCATCGGTGAAGCAATGCTGGGGTGCAGTTTCATCGCCTGCCGTAGTTCCATCGCCGAAGACCCAGCCGCGCACACCTGCTGCCGGGGTCTCGTCCGTGAAGGTGACGCACAAGGGAGCGCATCCCGCGTCCACGTCCCAAGAGAAAGCAGGTTCCACCAACGGTGTCACGGCCAATGTGATCTCGCCCGGCTCGCTGGTGCAGCCGCCGGCATCGGTGGCCGTCACGGTGTACGTAGCGGTCACGCTCGGTGATACGTCCGGGCCCGCTGGGGACCAGTTGTAGGTGTAGTCTGGTGTGCCGCCAGCGGCTGTTGCGCTCAGTGTCACCGATCCTCCGGCACATGTCGTCGGATCAGCCATCAGATCCAGCGTGATCGGATCCGGTTCTGAAATGGTCACGTCCACCTCGGTTGAGCAGCCTGCATCATCGGAGATCGTACAGGTGTAATCGCCCGGCCCCAGACCGGACGCAGTAGCTGAATTCCCACCGGTCGGCGTCCACGCATACGAGTAGGTGCCCGATCCGCCGCCTGCGGTGACCGTTGCGGTACCATCGGCCAGGCCCGCGCAGGTGATGTCGTCGTGTTCAACACCGGCCGTCACGTTGGCGCCACTCGACGTTAGCGTTACCGAACCCTGCAACGCACACATATCCGCGGATTGCACCAACACGGAATAGGTACCTGGCCCGAGGTCCGAAATGGTCTGTGTGGTCTCATTGCCCGGGGACCAATCATACACGAAGGGTCCAGCGCTCCCGGTGATCTCCGCCGTGGCCGTGCCACTATTGCCGGTGCAACCCACGCTGGTGGTGGTGATGTCCAACTCGGCGATGGTGACATCGCGCGTCACCGTGGCGGGTGGCGTGCAGGGACCGGTCATGCTGAGGCTCACGGTGTAGGTGCCCGGACCCGAAAACGTATGTGCGGCCGCATCTCCAGCAGCGGTGTTCGCTGCACCGGAGGCTGGATCGCCGAAATTCCACACGCTGGACGTTTCGCAGAGCGTTGCACCGTTGGAGAAATTCAACGTGTTGCCAGCGCAGGTGAAATTGACGATCGGCGTCAGTTCCGGTGCTTCGCCAATGTATACGCCGTCTATGGCGACCCCATCGAAGGTGTTGCAGATGCTGCCTGCGCCGAAGATGAAACGGAATTTCACGGGATCGTCGGTCGGGATATCGTCCAGGCAATGCGATGCCAATACCCATGAACCGCTTCCGCCGCCGTTGGCGCAGCCGCCGGACGTCGCCGTACCGCTCCACCCCCGTTTAGGACTCGCCAGGTTCAGGGCGGTGATCTGCGGGCTATTGAACCAGTTCGTGTTGAGGCAATCGTCATCCCCGGTGCTGCCCAAATTGATCCACGTGACGCCATTGGTGGTGTACTGCAATCCCGCACCATCGTAACCCGGTTCCGTTTCCCAGTAGATCCAGAACGAGATCCACGGATAGTTGAGCGCAGAGATGTCGAAGCAGGGCGTCTCCAGCCAGCTCTGTTGTCCGTTGGAATAGAAGCTACCAGTAAGCCCACCCACACACCACGCAAAGTCGCCTTCGGCCGCCGTGTTGATGGTGGGATGTGTCGGCGAACCCCAGGACCAATCGCTATTGGTGCCACCCGATGTCCATGCGGCACCACCCTCGAAGCCTTCGGTGTATGGGAAGGTGGTAATCGTGGTGAGGCACTGGCCAAACCCGAGCGTTGCCGCAAGCAACTGTACGCCGACGATGATCGACCGTACCGTTCGTTGCTTCACCCCGCTGCGTACCATGCTTCCTTAACGCTCGATCCACTCCGGTCTTGCCCAGCCGCAATGTCTTCGCCCTTACCTCAAAATGGTGATGTGACCTGTGAGGTCGTATGACTTTCCATCGGTACCCTTGGCCGCGAGCACATAGAAATAGGTGCCATCGGGTACCAGATCACCGCTCACGGAACGTGCGTCCCACACCTCCCCGGTGCGTTTCAATTCGTTCACCTTCTGGCCCCAGCGGTTGTAGATCTGCATCTCCAGCGAAGTGATGTTCACAGCAGTAAGGACGAGCAGGTCGTTGTGGTGGTCACCGTTCGGTGTGAACACGTTCGGTACCACGATGGAACTGGGTCCACCCGGCAGCGCGGAAACGGTGATCACTTGTAGAACGGTCATGACGCAGTCATCCAGGGATGCGGTCAATTCCACGGCATACGACCCCGGCTGGGAAAAGACGTTCGTTGGTGACGGGCTGCTGCTTGTGCCAGCGCCGTCGAAATCCCAATCGTAGGTGCTGGTGGCTGGTGTGGTCGTATTGGTGAAGCTGACCGTGAGCGGCGCAGCCCCCGAGGTAGGCGATGCCGTAAACCCTGCGGCCAAGGGCGAGGCCGTTACCGTGAGGCCATCGGAAGCCGAGCCGCAGGCGTTGGTCACGGTGGCCACATACAAGCCCGCGGAAGTTACCGTGAGCGAAGGACCGGAAGTGCTGGTATTCCATGTAACGGGACCGGAGGCGGTCGCCGTCAGCACCACTTCATCACCGGGGCAAAGCACCTCGGCGCCGGACACGACCACGGTGGGTACTGCGGCTTGTACCACCTGAACCGTCGCTGTTCCCGTGCCGCAGGAGTTGGTACCGGTAACGCTGATGCTACCAGCAGTGCTCACCGTGATCGACGTCGTCACCGCACTGGTGCTCCATACATAGCTGTCCGCGCCGGTGGCGGTGAGGGTGGTGCTCTCCCCTTCGCAGAAACCGGGATCACCGGTGATGGCTACGTTCGGGCCAGGGCTCACCACCACTGTTACGGAAGCGTTCGCCGTGCCACAGGCACTGGTGCCCGTGACGGAATACGGCCCTGCGCCGCTGACCGTGATGGACGGCGTCACGGCCTGGTTGCTCCAGACATAGGTATCGGCACCGCTGGCGGTGAGCACGGTGGTCTCGCCTTGGCAGATCTGCACATCGCCACTGATGGAGACAGTTGGCCCCGAAGCTTGGGTAACGGTTACCTGCTCAGTGACCGAACCGCAGCCGTTGCTGCCGATCACGGAGTAGTCTCCCGGTTCGGTCACCGTGATGCTCGGGGTGAACTGGGCCGTGCTCCATACATAGTTGGTGGCACCACTGGCCGTAAGCACCGTGCTTTCGCCGGGGCAGATCTCGGTATCGCCGGTTATGACCACCGAAACCCCGGTGCCCGGTGTGGTTGAAATAGAGGCCGTACCCGTTCCGCAAGCGTTGGTGCCGGTGACCGTGTAGGTCGCCACCGCTGTAGCGGTGATGGAAGCGCTCGTCTCACCGCCACCCCATACATAGCTGTCCGCGCCGGTGGCCGTCAGCACCACATCATCGCCAGGACATAGGTCCAGCGGACCATCGGGAATAATGGTCACCGTAGGTCCAGCGCCTGCCGCAATGGCCACGCTACCACAGATTGGATCGGCACAATCCGTTTGAGCGCACAGTTGCAACACCACAGGACTGGCCTCGTTCACACCCGCCGTATAGGTGGTGGTCAAAGAAGTCGGGTCGGCGAAAGTGCCGGTGCCACCGCTCCACAACACGCTGGTGAAGGTGCCACCTATGACCTCAGCGGTAACGGACACCGTACCTGTGCCACCGCAGAGCACGCCCGTGGCCTCGGCTTGCACATACAAGGGGTTGAAAGGTGCCTGGCACCCGAAATTCACATAGCTCACCTGCGGCACACCGGGCCAGGTGAACACGGCGGTACCACCGTCGCTCTCGCCACCCATTCCTCCGTATGTCCCTTGGTCGTTGACCAGGAGTTCACGCACATAGGTTGCGGTATCGCTGCAATTGGTAGGCAGGTAGAACAGGATCAGGCTGCGGTTGCTCGCCCCTGGCAACGGCGTGGGACTGATCGGCTGGCCGGATGCCGGGTTGTTCGCGAAATGACCGGATGTATTGCCTGCCTCCTGGAAGACCATGTAAATGGTATCGGCCAGTGCCGTGAACGAGTTGCCGGCCACGCACATGTCCGTGCTCGTTACCAACAGCACCGTGCTGCCCGCTGGAATGATCCCGCCCGGAGGTTCCAACAGCCAGCCGCAGCTTTCGATGGTGGCGTTCAACTGCGCCGTCAGTGAGGCTGTAGTGGCATTTTGCACCAAGCCGAGCCAGTTGTTGTTGGGCCAGTCGGCTTCCAATTCGCTCAACGCTATAGCCTGCTGACCGGTCTTGAAACGCACCATCTCGTTCTCCCCCTCGGTGCTGCCCGGACACGCCGACGCCGGGTTGCAGGCATCCACCAGTATGCTCTCGATCTCCAGGCATTGGGTGGGGATCTGGGCACCTGAAACAAGGGGTGCGGTAATACCCCAGCAGAGCAAGGTCGTGGCTAGGCAGGAACGGAAGGTGGGAACGGTCATTCGCTAGGGTGACGTAAAGGCGACTGCAAAGGTCGCTCGATCCGGTTGAACGACAGCACCTTCAAGGTCAGGTGAATGTCAACAAAAGGGTAAACTGTGTGAACGGTATTATGGTACAGGGAAGATCACATTGAAGTCGCACGAGGCAACTCCTTTCGGACCTTTGGGGTCTCTCGGTCCTCTCACTCTCACCGTCAGGAACATGCTTTTCACTTCATTGAGCGCAAGGCTGAGGGTCTTGCGAGTGCGCACTGCGTTGGCCGTGCTGGCCCTGTCATGCCTGGCTTCCAACAGCACCCATGCCCAGCTCCTGATCTGGAGCGATGAGGTACCGGGCGGGGTCATCACCGGCGGCTTTACGCTGGGTACCTCGACGTTCGGTACGGGATCCTTCGAAATGCCGGTGCCAACAGGGAGCACCATCCAGAAGGCCCTCTTTTACGCCACACGGGCCGATGGCAGCGGCGATGCCACGACCGTTAGCCTGAACGACCAGGACTATGTATTTGGCCCTGCGAACCAAGGCCCCGGGTACAACAGCGCCTACGGCGGCACATCGTTGCACACGATCGACGTGACCGACGATCTGGACCCGACGGTGACGAACTACACGATCCGTATCTCGCAGTCCGCACCCTCCAACGGGTTCCGTGAGTTCTACCTGTTGATCGCGTATGCGCAGCCCGGTGCTGACCCCGTATGGTGCGATGTGTACTTCAGCACTGCGAACTCCGCGCTCAGCATCAACTACACGCTCAATACCTCGCGCCCCATGCTCACCGCCGGTGGCATCGCCTTCGCCAGCGTGGTGGGTTACGCCCTGGACTACTGGCAGGATTGCGAGGAGGTATCGGTGAATGGCACCCCGCTGGGCCATCTGTACGGCGGCGACTTCAATGCGGCCAGCCCGTGGGGAGCCTCCGGTTCCTTCTTCTACAGCAACGATGCATTCCTGGGCCTTGGCGATGATACCGTGGACCTTGCCATTGATGGCGGCGATGCCCTGAGTGACATCTCCAGCTTGGTGACGGATGGCGCCACCTCCATCACCGTGCAATACGACCACTGCCCCATCGGCAGCGTCACTTCCCAGCAGGATAACCACGTGTGGTTGATGGTACTGGCGTATACCACCGACCCCTGCTCGCAGGTGTTCTCGCTCGGGCCCGACACTACGTTGTGCGCAGGCGCAACCTTGCAACTGGACGCCGCCATGCTGGAAGGCGATCATGTCTGGCAGGATGGCAGCACAGCAGCCGCCTATTCGGTCACGGCAGCTGGAACATACCATGTGACCATTACCGACGGCGCGTGTCAATGGACGGATACGATCGAGGTGACCATGCAACCCCTTTCCTTCTACCTGGGCGGGGACATCATCCTTTGCATGGGTGACCAGATCCAGTTGGATGCATACTCCGGTGCCGAGGCCACCTACGTGTGGCAGGACGGGACCACCGACCCAACGCTCACAGTATCCTCAGCAGGTGTGTACCGGGTCACGGCCAGTCTTGGGAACTGTTCCATTACGGACAGCGTGCGCGTTACGATGGACAGTTGCTTGTTCGAAGTGGAGGTCCCCAACATCTTCACCCCGAACGGTGATGCCACCAACAGCACCTTCCAACCGACCCTAGTCGGGGTGTCCGCTGTCTCCTTGTACATCTACAACCGCTGGGGCCAGCTGATCTACACCAGCAGTGCGTTGCAACCGGTGTGGGACGGCCGAACAGATAGTGGTATGCCCGTGCCGGACGGCACCTACTTCTATGTCTTGGGCTATACGCGCAACGGGGCGCAAGGACCGGAGGAGTTGCATGGGGCTGTGACCCTTTTGCGGTAGAAGGTCAGCAGCGATCACCTGCAGGGTGGACCTCTGGCCGGGCCAACCGCTAGCGATGCGGGATGGATCGAGCCCTGCACTTGCACTGCACCTGCAGCGCACAACAAGCCCGCAGCAGCGTGCCCAACTACCTTCGCGCCCCATGGAAACACGCAATGATCTCTCACACATTGCCGGTGTCCACGTTGACGAGCTGGCCGCTCTCGCCGGGACCCCTGCTTACATCTACGACAGTGCCATCATCGCCCGCCAGGTCAAGCGCCTGAAGCGGGCTTTTGCCGGCACCCCTACACGCATCATGTACGCCTGCAAGGCGCTTCCGAACGTGTCCATCATGCGACTGGTCAAGGAATCGGGCACGGGGCTGGACACGGTCTCCATCGAGGAGGTGGAACTCGGCTTGCACGCTGGCTTCACCCCGGACGAGATCCTCTTCACACCCAACATGGTCCCGTTCTCGGAGATCGAACGCGCTGCATCGCTGGGTGTCCACATCAACATAGATTCCATCCCGATGCTCGAGCATTTCGGGCATGCCTACGGGGGCCGTATCCCGATCTTCCTGCGGGTCAATCCGCACATCATGGCCGGTGGTCACGAGCGCATCAGCACCGGGCACATCGATTCCAAGTTCGGCATCAGCATCCACCAGATGCGCCATGTGGAACGCATCGTGGCGTCGCACGGCATGCACATCCACGGCCTGCACATGCACACGGGCAGTGATATCCTGGATGCGGACGTATTCCTGCGCGGCGCCGAACTCTTGCTGGAGACCGCCGCCCTCTTCCCCGAACTGCGTTACCTGGACCTCGGCAGCGGATTCAAGGTGGCGTACAAGGACGGCGACATCACCACGGACATCGAGGATCTCGGCAAGCGCATCACCGAACGCATACTGCAGTTCAACAGTGCGCGGGAACATCCCGTGGAGGTCTGGTTCGAACCGGGCAAGTTCCTGGTGAGCGAGGCGGGCACCCTGCTGGTACGCGTCACCTTGTTGAAACAGACCACAGCGACCGTTTTCGCGGGCGTGGACAGTGGATTGAACCACCTGATCCGCCCGATGATGTACGGATCGTACCACCACATCGAGAACGTGAGCGAACCGGAGGGAACACCGCATATCTACACCGTGGTGGGCAACATCTGCGAAACGGACACCTTCGGTTGGGACCGGAAGATCGCCGAGATCAAGGAAGGGCATTTGCTCGCGATCCGGAACGCGGGAGCCTACGGCCATTCGATGTCCAGCAACTACAACAGCCGCATGCGCCCGCCGGAGATCCTGGTGCGGGATGGCAAGGCACAACTGATCCGCAGGCGCGAAACGATCGACGATCTCCTGGCCACCCAAGTGGGTCCCCTAGCGATCAAGGGATCAAGAGCTGAGGTCCCGGCATAGCGTTCCTGACTGGATCCAACAGCCTGCACTTCGCATAAGCGTTCGGGCATGCAGGCACGACTGCGGAATGCCGGCTTACTGCAACAAAACAAGAGCCCCTATACCGCGCGGTACAGGGGCTCTTTCACATACCTTCTGATCTTACTGCTTCACGAAAGGCAGCAGCGCCGTGCGGCGTCCACGGTCCATCATCATGTAATACTGTCCTGCAGCGAGGCCGGCGAGATCGATGATGTTAACGGTATTGTCCTTTACCGACTTGGAACGAACTGTACGACCGTCGGCCTTAACGATCTCCACCATGCTCGCACCCGTACAGCCCTTCAAAGAGAGCATCACCTCGTTGCCCGCAGGGTTGGGGAAGAGCAGAACGGCGCGGTTCGTGGCCACTGGGCGGATGCCGTTCTCGGGATCGACCACCGTAACAGTACCAAATTGCGTGGTGCTGTGGAACTGCCCTTGGAAATTCTGTGTGCAATGGTAGTCCCAAACGCCCATCTGGGTGAACGTATGTGAATACACGAACTGATCGTCCGGATCGCCACTGGAGAAACCATCAGGATTGTCCGGGAACACATCCTGCATCGCGTAGATGTTGTGGTTGCCGTCATCGTCGTTGGTCCACCGGACGATATCGCCCACGTTGATAGTGATATCCATCGGTTCGTAGAAAGGTAGGTTGTTGGGCGAACCTAGGGAGCCACCGACCACTACATCATGCGTCATCTGGGCAGCAAGAGCAAGTGGTGCAAAGGCAAGGAGCGTAAAGAGATTCTTCATGGATGGGGATCGGAACCGCCGTTCAGGCAGGATCGTGTTAAAAGGATGAATGCGAAGAACGGTCGGGTGCCCCGTCCAGAGAGACAAAGAAACGAGCCATACGGGTAAAGCTGAACAAGTGCCTCAGTTGCCCTACTTCCGCCTGCGCTCCACCTCTTCGCGCAAGCCTTTGAAGAAGCGGCGGCGTTCCTTCTCGCCACTGCCGCTGATGAGCGTCGACCGTTTCATGATGTTCTCCAGCGAGCGACGCGTGTGCTCCACAAAACGGGGATCGGTGGTCCCGAGGTAGTTGACACCGGTGTGGTTGAGGAAGACCACGCGAAGACGACCGTTGTCGGCATAGATCGCGTTATCGCCCAGGAGCACTTCGTTGTGGTAAAGTGCGTAGGAGGCGGCGCCTTGTTCGGGTGGCGTGCCGAAGGGGAACTTAACGCCATGCTCGGCCTGGTTTTCCAAATGGTCCAGCAGGTGCAGGCAACGGTCGAAGAGTAGCTGGGCATCCTCTTCCTTGCGGAACACGCCCGTTTCACGGTAGTAGTTGATCTGGCGCAACGTGCTGGTCATGCCTTCGGCATTCCAGATCTCGGTACTAGGCATGCGCGAATAGGCCAGAAACACCTTCCGGCCTTGGGCGAGCAGACCCTCATCACGCATGGCAAGGTCCAAACGGTCCAACGCGGGATCCACGTGCTGCAGGATGGTCTTGCGCCAGAAGAAGAACTTGAACGCAGCCAATTCCGGCACCTGGAAGTGGTGGAACAGGGGAACGTCCTTGCTTTGGAAAATGAAGGTGGTGTCCTTGCCGTCGGCGGCCATTTCCAGTTGCGCGTTCAGCGAGGCGAGCCAATCCGGGAAGGAGAAGTCCGCGTTGTCCACGAAATGTCCGGAGAACAGGAACCCGCCGGCCTGTTGGCCGATAAGTCCATCGAGGGAGACGCGGTACTTCTGTGCTACCACGGCCAGTTCACCAAGGTCCAAGGCCTTCTCGCCCCGGATCCGCCGGTAGGCGCTATCGGCGCTGATGCCCAACAAGGCCGCCAGTTCTTCGGCGAGGGAAAGGTGGACCGGCAGGCGCTCCTTCACTTGTTTGAAGAGAGCTTGTTGGAGCTCGGTATTGTTCATCCACGGAAAGATCTGCAATAATCCGTAGAGCGCCACGCGGCCCTTCTTGAATAACACCGATCGCTAGGCGAAGGAGCGCTGTGTTCCTGATCAACGCAGCCTCCCCTCCCGATCGAGCGCCTTCGGAATGATCTGCGCCGATCGCCTGATCCACGGTCTGGATCTGTGCATGACCGGCCCCTCCATGGCGCGGTTGTTTTGACCCACCGGACCAACACCAAGCGCCATGAAAACCACCAACACCCTTCGCATCGTCAGCATCTTTGGCCTGTTCCTCTTGCATACCGCCGTGATCGCCCAGCAACCCGCACCAGCGGACACCATCGTCTTCACCAGCGGCAAACAGATCGCTGTTCGCCTGGATGAACTGGGGCTGGACGAAGTGAAGTACCACGCCATCGACGACAACGTGGTGGTCTCCGTGGAGAAGACCGACGTGGCCCGTATCCACATGGGCAACGGAAAGATCATCCACATGACCGCCGACGCGTTCAACGTGGGCTTCTCCAAAGAGGTGATGCGGAAGACCCACGTCGTGAAAGTGGAATTCCTCTCCTTCGCCTTGGACCATATCACCATGAGCTATGAGCAGGTATTGAAGCCTTGGATGAACCTGGAAGTAAGGGCAACAGGCATAGGTGCGGGTAACCAGAACATGCAGGACCAGTGCGTCGGCTTCGGCGTGGCAGGTGGCATCAAGTTCATCAGTCGGCCGGACCATCTGTCGCGCGGAATGAAGCTGGGCCACCCGTTGCACGGCCGCTACGTGCGCCCGGAGTTGGTCTTCAACCGTTTCACATCCGTTGAACGGCATAATGACACCTACACGTGGAGCTCCGGGTACAGTACCATCTATGAGCGCAGCCCGATCCACTACACCAATGTGGCCTTCAATGTGGTCCTGGGCAAGCAACGGTTCCTGGGCGATGGTGTCACATTGGACACCTGGGTAGGGATCGGCTATGGCTTCCAATCCATCGACGGTGAGCAGGCAAATGAAGAAGCGCTGAAATCCTACTGCTACAACTATGCGATACTGGGCGCTGACCTGCCCATCGCAGTGAGCGCCGGGATCAGCCTTGGTGTAGCATTCTGAAAAGGCCCAACTCCCGAGCACCCCACGCGGAACCTCCGCTTGGGGTGTTCGCGTTAGGAAGTCGACGGGAATGAGGCTCACAATAGAAGCGTGATGGGACCGTTGGCTTCATTCGCACTGTTGTTCTTCTTCCGCACAATACCTTCAGCCCCATGAAACGTGTGCATCTTGTCTTGCTGGCGGGTGTCCTGCTGGCCGTGGGCTGCAAGAAAGAGGAGGTGAAGGAATACACCGTAGAACTGGAAGCCCGCTGTTGGGATTGCATCGTGCAATACGCCTCGGGACCGGATCGCGGACGCCGTGACACCTTGCTAGGATCCGTGGAAGGAACGGATACGCTGCTCGAGACCGGGCACTACCAATTGGTGATGAAGGAGAACGAGAGCATCTTCTTCCGCGCATGCCGCATACGGCCGGACACCGTCTTCGGCGACATTGCGCTACAGGCCGGTGGCGGCATTCAGCCCTTGAGCGCGATCGTAGGCCAGGACCAGGACTGCGCAACGATCAACCAGGTGGTGCAGGTGAAGTAGTGCGGATCACGCTTCTTTCGCGCGCTCCCAATAGGCATCCATTTCCGCCAGCGTCATCTCCCCCATCACCTTGCCGTCCTTGGCGCTTTCGCGTTCGAGGAACTGGAACCGTGAGATGAACTTGCGATTGGTCCGCTCCAACGCTTCATCCGGATCGATGTTGAGGAAGCGCGCGTAGTTGACGATGCTGAACAGCAGGTCGCCCAGTTCATCGGCTTGCTTGGTGGATGCAGTGTCCACCTCGTGCTTCAGTTCGGCCATCTCTTCGTTCACCTTGTCCCATACTTGGTCGCGGTGGTCCCAGTCAAAGCCAACGCCACGGGCCTTGTCCTGGATGCGGATGGCTTTTACCAAACTGGGCAGCCCGCGTGGCACGCCTTCGAGAACGCTTTTCTTCTGCGTCCCATCGGCACCGCGTTCCGCCAGCTTGATCTTTTCCCAGTTGGCCTTCACCTCTTCGTCGTCTTTCACCTTCACATCACCGTAGATGTGTGGATGGCGATGGATCAACTTCTCACAGATCCCATTGAGGACATCGGTGATATCGAAGGCTCCTTTCTCCTGGCCGATCTTGGCATAGAACACCATGTGGAGGATCAGGTCGCCCAATTCCTTCTTCACGCCGTCCAGATCACCTTGCAGGATGGCGTCGCCCAATTCATAGGTCTCTTCGATGGTCAGCGGGCGCAAGGTCTCCAGCGTCTGCTTCTTGTCCCATGGGCACTCGGCGCGTAGGGTATCCATGATCTCAAGCAAACGAAGGAAGGCGGTGGCGCGTGGATCCATGGCGTGAGAAATGCGGAAATGGTGTGCGAAGGTCGCACTGGTGGATCGATCATGGGCTGCCCATATCACCGTCCCCCCTAACTTCGGTGCCATGGCAGGTGTGCTCGTGTTCTACTTCGGTCGCAATGATTCCATGATGGCGCTCGTGGGCCAGCAGTTGAAAGCCGCCGGGTTGGATGCCATCGGTTTCCGGGACGAGAAAGTCTTGGAGGATGAACTGGCCAAAGGCGAAGCGCGACTGTTGGTCATCGGCGCAGGTGTGGAAGAAGCGCCGCGCGTTCGGTTGAAGGCCTATTGTGCAGCTCGCGGCATCTTGGTCCATGAGAATTCAGGAGGCCCCGGGGCCATGATGGAACATGTGGCCAAGCTGCTCGGTTAGTGGTCCATACTTCACCGCAGGAAGCCCCGTTATCTTAGCCGACCTTTCGCATGCGGCACGTCCTGCTGATCCTTCTTTTCCTACACACCGCATGGGCCGCAGGCCAAAGCACGGGTGTCCTGAAAGGGACCGTCCGCGACGAACTCGGTAATCCCCTACCCCAAGCCAACGTATCGCTGGTCGGTACACGCACCGTCGTGGTGGGCAACGACCAGGGGCAGTACAGCCTGGCGATCCCGGCAGGTACGCCCGTGCTGGTCCGCTGGAGCTATAGCGGCCTCGTGGCCAAGGAGCAAAGCGTTGTGGTGGAGGCCGGGGAAACCGTGGTGCTGGACATCGGCCTGAAGTTGACCACCCTGCCGGAGGCTACGATCCGCAGCACTCGACGCGCCACGGAGGAAGGGCTGGAACCACTGGACCCCCGGATCGTCCGCTTTGCACCCAGCGTGCAAGGTGGTGTGGAAGCCTTGCTGAGCGGTCAATTGGGTGTGGCCATGCGCAACGAACTGAGTGCCGGCTATAACGTGCGTGGCGGAAACTTCGATGAGAACCTCGTGTACGTCAACGACATTGAAGTGTATCGACCGTTCCTGGCGCGTGCCGGCCAGCAGGAAGGTCTCAGCTTCCCCAACCCGGACATGATCGAACGGCTGCAGTTCAGCCCCGGCGGTTTTGAAGCGCGCTTCGGTGACAAGATGAGCAGCGTGCTCGACATCCAGTACAAGCGCCCCAAGGCCTTTGCCGGTAGCGCCATGGCCAGCTTGTTGGGCGGCGCTGTCCACATTGAGGATGCCATGTTCCACAAGCGGCTGCGGCAGATCACCGGTTTCCGCTACCGCACCAATACCCTTATCCTGAACGGCCTGGACACCAAAGGCCAGTACCGGCCTGCGTACACCGATCTACAGACCTATTGGACCTACGACCTCACGGACAAAGTGGAGCTCGGCTTCCTCGGCATGTACTCCAGCAACCGGTACGGTGTGGTACCGGAGGATCGGGAAACGGAGTACGGTAGCTTCAACCAAGCCCTGCGCTTCACGTCTTATTTCGAAGGACAGGAGATCACCAAATTCCAGACGTTGTTCGGTGCCTTGAACGTGAACGTGCAAGCCAACAAGGATCTCCGGCTCAAGTTCACCGCCAGCGCGTTCAATACGGTGGAGAGCGAGCGGTTCGATGTGCTGAGCGAATACTATCTGGACGAATTGGAACGCGACCCGAGCAGCAGCCGCTACGGTGAGGTGAAGCAGAACCTGGGCATCGGCAGATCACTGGAGCATGCGCGCAACGACCTCGATGCAACGGTGATCACCCTCGCGCACAAAGGCTACTTGCAGCGGGGACGCAGCTATATCCAGTGGGGTGCGGATGCGCGTAGCGAGATGATCAACGACAAGCTGAGCGAATGGACGGTGATCGATTCCGCCGACTTCAGTATTCCATTGAACAGCGGCGAGGACTTGAAGCTGAACTACGCGCTCAAGAGCAAGTTGAAGATGGAAAGCGTGCGGGCTTCGGCCTACCTGCAGAATACCTGGCGGTGGGACATGGGCAACGACCGCTGGTGGACCTTGATCGCCGGTGCCCGTGCACAGCACTGGACCTACAACGGACAAACGGTGGCAAGCCCGCGCCTGCGCCTTACCTACCACCCTGGTTGGAAGAACGTCAGCGCGACCGGGGACACGCTGGATCGCGACTACAGCTTCTGGTTCGCCACCGGCCTCTATTACCAGCCGCCGTTCTACCGCGAGGTGCGGCGCTTGGACGGCACCTTGAACCCGGACATCCGCGCGCAACGGAGCATCCATGTGGTGCTGGGCATGGACCGCCGCTTCACGATCTGGGAAAGGCCCTTCAAGTTCACTTCCGAAGTGTACTACAAGAAGATGGACGACCTGATCCCGTACGAGCTGGACAACGTGCGGATCCGCTACGCCGGGGCCAATCTCGCAAAAGGCTACGCCACGGGGATCGACCTGAAGCTCAACGGCCAATTCATCGAGGGTGTGGAAAGTTGGGTGGGCATAAGTGTGATGAGCATCCAGGAGGACCTCAAGAACGACACCTACACGAACCGCTACAACGCCGCTGGCGACCTGATCGTGCCCGGCTACACCTTCGACAAGGTGGCCACCGACAGCACCGTGGTACAACCCGGCTGGATCCCGCGCCCGACGGACCAGCGCGTGAACGTGGCTTTCTTCTTCCAGGACGAAATGCCGAACGTACCCACGCTGAAGGTGCACCTCAACGTCAACTTCGGTACGGGTGTGCCTTTTGGCCCACCGGACAACACGCGCTACGCGGATACGCTACGCACCACACTTTATCGCCGTGTCGACATCGGTTTCAGCAAACAACTGCTCGGTGCCAAAGGCCAGGAGAAACACGGCTTCCTAGGCAAGATCGACAACATGTGGGTGAGCTTGGAGGTCTTCAACCTGCTCAACATCAACAACACCATCAGCCATACCTGGATCACCAGCGTGGATGGCCGGCAGTACTCGATACCGGATTACCTCACGCCGAGGCGCTACAACTTGAAGTTGATCGCGTGGTTCTAGCCGGGGATCTCAGAGGAACCGTAACCACTGATCACAGATCCACAGGAGCAGCGGTTCCTGCGGTGCCCCTTGAATACCATTTCTTCGGTTAACTTTCTGAACCGATGGACGCCTTCCTACCCATTTGCTTTTGGGGTTTGTTCTTAAGCGGCAGTTGCGAACGCACTACGCCCGATACGACTTGCACTATCGTCTTTGATACATTGTTCGTTGAACATTACGGTATGAATGGGCTTGGGTGCAACTCTGCTCCATATCTGGTAGCAACCATGGATTGTAGTTTTCGACAAAGCAAGACGGCTCTTAGCGATGCCTACGTTAAGATCTTCAGCAACGACACGTTGGTCCCGATCCACACATTCGACGTGAAATACCGCAAGCGCGCTTGGCCCCTCAATCGGTCCTTGGGCTCAAGCACTAAACCGCGTACGGCGATCGAATATGTCGAGCCTTGGAAATATCGGATGAGTCTGCCTATTCGAGTTAGTGTTCGCGCGCATAGCATACGCTCGGTGACGGGTTATTGCCTGCCCCCAGGTTCATATCGCGTTCAGGTTCACATGAGGCATGAGGATGGGGCTGAAGCAACTCCGCCTTTTGCAACAGGTCCTCTTTATGTGGTTGAACGAAAATAGGTCCAACCGCTGCTGCCCATCTGTGATCCGTGGTCTTCGATCCTAAAGTCGTAGCCCTTCACTTCAAGGCTTGAGAAAGCGCGCATGGCGCATTCCCTCCCCGGACCATATCCGCACCGCGTAGGCACCTGGAGCCGTGCCGGAAAGCAGTACACGTTCCCCGAGTCGCAACACTGGAATAATACGTCCTGATGCATCGATCACCTCCATCTGCACGCGTGGATCGAGACCGGGCACGGTCAATGTTGAGGTCGCCGCATCGAACGAGGTCGGCAATAGTCCCATTCGTCCGATATGATCGGGCACGGCAAGCGTGATGCACAACTCGGCGGCGAGCGGCTCGAAGTAAGCCACCACGCCGGCGTAGTCCAACGTGCCGAACGGCGGGTAATAGCAACCCGGTATCACATTGTGGCAACCGCTCCAGAACTGGACATCCTCATCTTCCCACAGACTGTCCGGCACCTGCCACATCGCTGGGCGGAAGGCATCGCCCACCATGCCGTAGATGAACGCGCTGCCCTGGCACGGGATGATACCGTAGTAGTGCGCGATCAAGCTGCGGAACCAGCGGGTCCACGAGACGCCGTGATCGAAGCTCCGCAGCACCTCGGAATCGTAGTACCGGTTGAAGAGGTAGGCCACACCGTCCGGTGTGATCTCCATCTGGTTCACGCTCGCCACTTCCGTCGCGGGCAGGAAGCTCTCATCCACTTGCCAACTCTCGCCTGCATCGGTGGTACGCCACAGGATCGTTGGGGAGCCGATGTAGCGGCTACCGACGAGCACATACCAGTCGCGCGAAGTCCAATGGTCCACATCGCGGATGTAGAGATCCGGTTCTTCCGCTACGGAGAAATCGCGCAGGATCGTTGTCCCACCCGGCAGCGCACGATAGAGCACGTGCCGGGATGCGATCAGCACGGTGTCGCCGCCAACGGCGTAGCTCGTGCTGTCGTTCAGCTCCCATTGGCGTTGGCCGTAGAGCGAACAGGCGTTCAGCAGGAAGAGGATAACCGGGAGATGGCGCGTCATGATCGTGAAGCTAGGACGCACGGACCAACGCATGCGCTGCCTGTCGCCGCTTCGGATACGCGGAACCACCACTATCTTCAGCCGACCAAATCGCCAGCCATGCGCCACAATAGCCGGGTCTTCCTGTTCCTGATCGCACCGCTGACCTTTCCGCTCACCGGCCGTTGCCAGAGCTTCGGCACTGTTGATGAGACCTACGCGACCAACGGCGTTGCGACCTTCAATGACCATGGCGAGGAATTCACGCTTGATCTCGTGTTGCGCCCGAACGGCAACGAGTTCATGCTCTGCGCGCAATTCATCAATGACCTGAGCGTGGCCACGATCCGTTCCATTACCGGCGCAGGAGGGCCGGACAATTCCTTCAGTGGCGATGGCTGGCTTTCGACGGCCTTTACCAATGAGAACGTGGTCTTCATGGACGGCAAGGTGGATGCCAATGGACGCCTGGTCGTCTTCGGTGGGGCAGGTACGGAAGAGCCGGACATCGACCTTGTGGTGCAACGGTACCAGACCGGCGGTTCCGTGGATGCCACCTTCGGCGGTCCCCAAGGTGTGCGCCTGCCATACTCAGGTGGCGCTTACGGTGTGGAGGGCGTGATACTGCCCGATGGGAAGATGATCGTAGTGGCCTCAGCCGGCGGGTCCAACATCCTGCTCACCAAGCTTTCCAGCACGGGGCAGGTGGAAACAAGCTTCGGCATCAATGGCTACAGGTTCATCACACCGCCGACCGGCATGGAACTGGAACCGCAACACCTGGTGCTTTTGCCGAGCGGCAAATTCCTGGTGGGCGCGTCGCTCACACCCGTGGACGCGGGGACTGCCCCGGCGTGCTTCATGCGGTTCACCTCACAAGGCGCTCTGGACCAGTCCTTCGGTCCGGATGGCATGGTGGTGATCGATCTGGCACCGGGCGTGCAGCCTTGGCTGAACGAGACGCTGATAGCGGACATGCACGCGCTTCCCAATGGCGATGTGTCCGTGATCCTGAGAGCAGCCGACGCGAACGAGATGCAACAACTGATCGTCATGCAGATCCCGGCAGACGATGAAGGGGGTTGCATGGGCCTGGATCTCCTGACCGAACAAGGCTATCAAGCGGAATGTGCGGCGGTATTGGCCGGCGGGAATTCCCTCGTATGCAGTTCGCTCTACAACAGCGAGTGCCGCGTAGCCCATGTACAAAGCGATTGTGCCGTGGACCAGGGTTTGGGAGGGACGGGTTACATCCCCATGACCCCGGTGGCCAGCATCGACGCTTATCCGGAGGTGATGGTGCGCCGCAACGATGGCAGAGTGGATGTGCTGATGAGCGTATTCTCGTTCGAGGAACCGAGCTATTCGGTCATCGTCCGCCTGCATGCCGATGATGTGGCCAGCGTGGACGAGGCTCCCAGCAATAACACGCTACGCATCGAACCGCAACCGGTAACGGATGATGCGTTCCACATCCGTTCGTCCGCTGCCTTGGATAACCGCCTGCAACTGGTGGGCATGGACGGCCGCTTGGTCGCCGATCTGCGCGCAAGGGCCAACAGCGATGCGCGGCACCAGGTAGATCTGCCGACAACCATCGTGAATGGAGCCTATATCCTGCGGGGAACCGTGGATGGCCACTCCTTCGCCCAGGTGCTGGTGGTGCAGCGTTAGGCCATACCCGCGGTTGTTGACTTCCTGACAAGGCCCTTTCCCCTAATTTAGCCGGGCCATGAGGTTCCGTACCGCTCTCACACTTCTCCCCGCCCTGTTGCTGGCTTCCTGCTCCACCCACAGGTTCGTTGCCAGCACACACCCCAATGGCAAGCCCGAGGTGGTGATCTATATGAAAGGCGAGGGCGACGAGGCCGAGAAGGTGATGGAGAAAGTGTACTACCCCAATGGCCAGATGGAATACGTCGGCCATTTCGAGAAGGGCGTGGAACACGGCGAGTGGCTGTACTACTACGAGAACGGCACCAAGAAATTCCTGGAGAACTGGGAACATGGCGTGGAGAACGGCGTGAACCTGGATTATTCGCCGGACGGTCAGGTCTACCGCGAATTGCACTACGACCACGGCAAGTTGGTCAAGGAGGTGGACCGATCGAAGCAGTAGTGTTAGGCACGGTCCTGTTGTAGACACCTCCTCATCCCAACTGCGATGAGCGCCCTCCCCTCTTGGAACCGCTATCCCGGGCGCTTTACGATCGTCTTCGGCGCGATCATGCTATTGCTCTTCGCTCTGGAGCACATCAACGGTCGCTTCTGGTTGAACGACTTCCGGGTCTACTACGGGGCGGGTGAGGCACTGTGGACCGGCGAGCCGCTTTACGGTGTAGCGCATGGGCTGGATTCCGGTGTGTTCAAATACGCTCCGCTGCTCGCATCGCTCTACGCGTTGTTCACACTGCTTCCCTATTCTGTTGCGGCTTCGCTCCAATACATCTTGATCGCGTTCGCATTCCTCGATGGTTCGCGGCGCATCGACCGGTTGGTGCGGGAACGTTTGTTGGGTGGTCCTTCGGCGGCCTCAAGACGACAAACGAACTATTGGCCGTTGTTCCTGACCGGCTTGGTGTGCGTGGTACACCTGCATCGCGAACTGAACTTGGGCAACATCAACATGATGCTCTTGTGGTTGCTGTTGGTGGCACAGGAGAAGGTGATCGCAGGGAAGCACGCTCTGGGCGGCATCCTGCTGGGCGGGGCCATATTGGCGAAACCGCACTTCGTTGTGTTGCTACCACTGTTGCTGCTGCGCGGAAAGTACCGGACCACTGGAATGGCGTTGGCTGCGATCGTGATCGGCGTTCTACTGCCATCACTTTTCCTTGGCCCTGCCGGGAACTTGGAAGTGCACCGCTCGTGGTTGGGTGCCATGGCGGAACACAACGCCGCATTGATCTACACCGGTGGCGATGACTACCGCAGTGTGAATACCGTGTACTCTTTTCTCCATCGCGCGGTGTTGAAGCACTTCATGGGGCCGAGCGCTATCGAAGCGTACGCCTTGCTGGGCCTTATCGCAAGCGGTTTCGGCGCGTTCGTGCTTTGGAACAAGCGACGGAACTTCGATCCATCGCGCACCTTCACCTTCGAGTTCCTGTTGCTGGTCGCGCTGGTCCCCAGCATCACGCTCACGGATACGGAACATTTCCTCTTGGCCATGCCGCTGATCGCCTATCTCATGCAGCATCTCCTGCCTCGTTCAATGCCACGTTGGTTGCCGTGGGTCTCCATACCCATCCTCTTCGCCTACGGTGGTAATTGGGAGGATGCCCTAGGGCCGCTTTCCGACCGCATGATCCACTACGGTGTACTGGGCATCGGAAGCTTCGCGTTGCTCATCACCTGCACCGCACTCTTCCTCCGATCGAACCATTCCGTACCGAAAGTGTCGTAGGAGTGCATACGGTCACCCGGCATCACGAACTTCGCGATGTCGGATCAAATTTCACCAGCATGTACAGAACCTTACTCCCCCTTGTCGTGCTGTGTACCGCCAGCCTTTCGGCACAGGAGCTCTACTTTCCACCGAACGAAGCAAGCGAAGGTTGGGAGACCGTCGATCCCGCCAGTTTGGGTTGGTGCGAGGACCAGATCCCGCCCTTGATCGACTTCCTGGAAGAGAGCAACAGCAAGGCTTTCATCGTGCTGAAGGACGGACGCATCGCGATCGAGCACTACGTGGGCACCTTCACGCAGGACAGTGTTTGGTACTGGGCTTCCGCAGGAAAGTCGCTGACGGCATTCCTTGTGGGCACTGCGCAGGAGGATGGTCTTCTAGACATCAACGAACCCAGCAGCACCTACCTCGGAACTGGATGGACCAATTGCACGCCTGAACAGGAAGCCGCGATCACCGTGCGCAACCAATTGACCATGACCACCGGCTTGGACGATGGAACCGGCGACCAGGATTGCACCGATCCCGCGTGCTTGCAATACCTCGCTGCACCGGGCACGCGTTGGGCGTACCACAACGCTCCGTACACGAAACTGGATGGTGTGATCGCGGCTGCAACAGGCTCCAATTTGAACGGGTACGTCTACAATACGCTGGGCCAGACCACGGGTATGTTGGGCCTTTACCTGCCCGTGGGACCGAACAATGTCTTCTTCAGCACGCCCCGCAACATGGCGCGTTTCGGACTGCTTGCCATGAATAACGGCACGTGGAACGGGACGCCGATCATGAGCGACGCCGACTATTTCCAGGACATGGTAACGCCGTCCCAAACCCTGAACGAGTCCTACGGTTACCTCTGGTGGCTGAACGGGCAGGACAGCTACAAGCTCCCCGGCCTCCAAGTGGACTTCCCCGGCCCGCTGATGCCCGATGCGCCCATGGATGCCTACAACGCGATGGGCAAGAACGGACAGGTGATCAACGTGGTGGCATCGCAGGGGTTGGTGGTGATACGCATGGGAAACCTGCCCGGCGGGATCTTTGTGCCCAACGTGTTCAACAACGAGATCTGGCAGCACTTGAACGCCGTGATCTGCACGAGCACCGGCATCGCTGCTGAAAGAACGGACGATGAGCCACTCACCATTTTTCCGGTTCCGGCCAACGATCTTCTTCACATGCGCAGTGCGAGTGGATCGATCATAGCGGTGGAAGCCATCGGCATGGACGGTCGCAGGTACATGCTGAACCGCACTGGTGATGCCGTGGATGTTCGACCCCTTGCCCAAGGCGCCTACGTACTAAGGATCCATACGATAGATGGCAGCACCATCCAACAGCGCTTCCAAGTGGTCCGTTAACGGGATCATATGGCCCTAACCCGACATCATGGGCGATCCATCCAGCGAAGCTGAACACCAAGTCTGGAAATCCCCGGAAGGACTGACCACTCTATGCTTTGCTGATGAGCGCGGTGATGGATCAAGGAGCCTGTTAGAGCCCGGCAGCACATTGATCCATACGTTCCTGGCAAGTAGCCACTATGAGGCCATGACGATCTATTATCAGTTCATGGACCGGGGTGTTTACACGACCATATTTGAACAGGACAAGGAGCCATACGCAAAGCGGGTACGGCCGACATCCCACAACGACGAGGTCTAGCTGCTAAAGTCATCACCACTCCATCAGCGAGAAGCCGCCCCCGATCGTGGTCTGCTTGTGGTTGAACTCGATGGTGCTCTCGCCATTGCCGGTGATGGGAATGGACCAATCGGTTTCCACATATAACATTTGATGATCCCTGGCGTTGGCGATCCAAAGTACCTGATGGAAGGGCTGTTTTACCGAGGACATCGAATGAAGAGCCGCGTCGTCTGGATACTGGCCTCCGCCATCGCCGTCTTTACGGCCTTGTTCTTCGGATACGAGGTGCCTGACAGGACACGGATCGATGGACTGTCCACCGAGCTTATGGGGCTGCTCGTGTTCATGAATACCCAATACGCCGATGACTATTCGCATGCGGGCTTCCGTCGTATCAAGGTCGGGAAGTCCGAACAGGAAGTGTTGGACATTCTCGGTGAGCCGTTGAGCCGAATTGGGCCCTACTCTAAACACCCATGTGGGACTACCCAATGCCCTGGTGAGGGTCGTTACTTGAGCTTGGTTTACAGCATGCCCCCGAATCTCAGGAATACGAACTACAGAGCACGGCACGTGACTTTAAACAACGGAGTAGTAGTTGAGATCTATGGACGCTTCTCTGCCGATTGAATCCTACTCGAACTGCCGCACGCTCAACGCGATAATCCGGCAGCACTCCATCAACTGTTCCTCGGTGATCACCAATGGGGGCGCGAAACGTATGATGTCACCATGCGTCGGTTTCGCGAGCAGACCATTGTCGCGCAGCAACAAACACAGTTCCCACGCCGTCTTCGGCGAGCCATCGGCAGCGGTGCGCGACTCGATCACCAAGGCGTTCAACAATCCTTTGCCGCGCACAAGCTTCACGAAATCGTATTGATCGACAAGCTTCTGCATCTCGGCACGGAAGATCTTTCCAAGTCGCTGCGAGTTCGCGATAAGACCTTCGTCCTTCACGATGGCCAGCGCTTCCACGGCCAGCTTCGCTCCCATCGGGTTACCGCCGTATGTACTGCCATGAGTACCGGGCGTGAACACATCCATGATCTCGTGACGCGCTAGAACAGCGCTCACCGGGTACATGCCACCGCTCAAAGCTTTGGCCAGGATCACCACATCGGGACGCTTCGCTGGATCGCGTTCCTCATCGGCAACGCCGCATAACAAGCGGCCAGTGCGTGCAATTCCGGTCTGGATCTCATCGCAAATGAAAAGCACGTTGCGCGCCTTGCACGCAGCGATCGCTTTCGGGATGTAGTCGTCGGCCGGCGTGTACACGCCCTTTTCCCCTTGGATGGGTTCCACCAGGAAAGCGCAGACGTTCGGATCCTCCAAGGCCTTCTCCAACGCTGGGATATCGTCGTAGGCGATCACTTCGAAACCCGGTGTGAACGGCCCGAAACCACCCTGGCTATCGGGGTCGGTGCTCATGCTGATTATGCTGATGGTACGTCCATGGAAGTTGCCTTCGCACACGATCACCTTCGCCTGGTCCTTGGGGATCCCCTTCTTCTCGTAGCCCCATTTGCGGGCCATCTTGATCGCCGTCTCCACAGCCTCGGCCCCGGTGTTCATCGGGAGCATCTTCTCGTAGCCGAAGGTTTCGCACACCACTCGGGCGTAATCCCCGAGCACGCTGTTGTAGAACGCACGACTGGTCAACGTCATCCTCGCGGCTTGTTCCTGCATCACCTTCACCAAGCGTGGGTGGCAGTGGCCTTGGTTAACGGCGCTGTAGGCACTGAGAAAGTCGTAATAGCGCTTGCCTTCCACATCCCACACGAACACGCCGAGACCACTGTCCAGCACCACAGGCAAAGGGTGGTAATTGTGTGCCCCGAAGCGCTCCTCCAATTCGATGGCACGCTGGGTCTTGGAACGGATGCTGGTCTCCTGCATGGCTTGATGGGCGCGGTAAGTATGGTCTACGGGCGCGCAAAAGTAGGGTATCTTCGCCGCCTTGTTGTTCGTCCCACAGCCTTCGCTGGACCAGCAACACGAACACCGCACCATGCGCCGGACCAAGACACGAGTCCCTCTTTTCTGGGAGAACCTTGAGATCACCAGCGCCGGTGCGCAGGGCAAAGCCATAGCCAAGCACGACGGCATGGTGGTCTTCATCACCGGTGGTGTGCCGGGCGATGTGGTGGATGTTCGCGTAACGAAGAAGAAGTCGAACTATGCGGAGGCGATCACCACGCGGATCGTTTCGCCATCGGTGGATCGGGTCACGCCCTTCTGCAAGCATTTCGGCACCTGTGGTGGTTGCAAATGGCAGGACCTTTCCTACCCTAAACAACTGGAGTACAAGCAGCAGCAGGTCATTGACAACCTTGAACGACTGGGCGGATTGACGTTACCGACGGTAACGCCCATCATGCCATCGTCCGGCTTGACGCACTACCGCAACAAGCTGGAGTTCACCTTCTGCAACAGCCGATGGTTCACGAAGGACGAAGTGGATACGCAGTCGACGATCATGGACCGCAATGCCCTGGGGTTCCACATCCCGATGCGCTTCGATCGCGTGTTGGACATCACCGAGTGCCACTTACAACCGGCACCAAGCGATGCCATCCGCAACTTCTTCCGCGAACACGCACGCGTGCATGGCCTCACATTCTACGATCAGCGGGAGCATGTTGGCTTTTTGCGAACGCTATTGATCCGCACTACCACGACAGGTGAAACCATGGTCCTGTTGGCCTTAGGCCACGAGGATGTTGAAGCCCGCGAACGTGCGCTCGCCGAACTGCTTATTGCCTTCCCGCAACTGACGTCCGTCTTATGGACGATCAACACCAAGAAGAACGACACGATCTACGACCTCGATATCCAGGTCTTCCACGGCCGCGATCACATCATTGAAGAACTGCCGGATGGTCCCGATGGAAAGCCGCTGCGGTTCCGGATCGGTCCGAAGACGTTCTTCCAGACCAATCCGCAGCAAACCATTGCCATGTACAAGCTCACGCGCGAACTGGCCGGGTTGACGGGTGCGGAGAACGTGTACGATCTGTATTGTGGAGCAGGCAGCATTACTCTCTACCTAGCGGGCGCAGCGAAGCATGTCGCGGGTTTGGAATTGGTGCCGGAAAGCGTGGCCGATGCGAAACTGAACGCTGCGTTCAATGGCATCACCAATGTGAGTTTCGCCGCAGGCGATATGAAGAAAGTGCTGGACCCGGCATTCGTGGCACAACACGGAAAACCTGATGTGGTGGTCACCGACCCACCGCGTGCGGGCATGGATGAACCCGTCGTTCGCCACTTGTTGGAACTGGCACCACCGCGTATCGTTTACGTGAGTTGCAACCCGGCCACCCAAGCCCGTGACCTTGCGATCTTGAACGATAGGTACGCGATCGACTTCGTACAACCCATCGACATGTTCCCGCATACCTACCACGTGGAGAACGTGGTGCGGTTGCAACGGCGTAACTAGGACCAAGCCATGGAGACCATCAGCGTGCCCCTGAGCAAGCGCAAGCTGTGGTTGTTGCTGCTTGCCTCGTGCGTCTTTGTGGCAGGCGGGATCTGGTTGTGGGGCCAAGCCCCGTCCTACGACGACTTCGACCGTATCAAGGCCATGTTCGCATCGGTCACGTGTGTAATTTTCTTCGGCTTCTGTATTCCGATCTTCGTGTTCAAGATCATGGATCGGCGGGCTGGCGTCGTCATCAACGACAAAGGGATCTACCGGTTGGGCGTATTCAACTACCATGATGTGATCCCTTGGGAACACATCACGCATTGCACGATCGGGCAGATCCAACGAACAAAGCTGTTGAACATCCACGTGGACAATGTGGAGGAGATCCTGGCCCAACTTCCTCCTACAAAGCGCTGGTTCCAACGGATGAGCATCGCCTCCTCCGGTACGCCTTACAGCCTGAGCAGTGCTGCTTTGGTGGGCAATTTCGACGACCTGAAGGGGCTGATCGAAATGGGAATTGCAGCGCACCGGAACGCAGCGAGGTGACCGAGGAAGATCATTCCGATCATTTGTAGAACGTTGCCCGGCCGGTGAAGTGCCTAGTATCGCAGTCCGGTGCATTTTGTGAAGATCAAGGCGAAGTGCCGCACGAGGTTACGATCTTCGCATCCCCAACACCCACACATGCGCACCCTTCTACGTCAAACGTCCCTCTTCGTGGCACTGCTCGCGACCTGCACGCTGTCCGCTCAAACCGTCACGGACCACTATATCGAACTCACCGTATCGGACACCATGTCCATGAAGGTGGAACGCATTTCCTACTCCTTTGCACCGCAGGCCGCGGAAATGCACAGCGATGCGGTGTACGAGGAAAGTGACGATTGGGAGAAAGTACAAAGGAAGATCGCGGAAGAAACACGCGAGAAGGCCGATAAGCTGAAAGCCAGGTTGGTGAAAGAAGGTTTCAAACTGACGGACGCCGCAACACCATATGCCGACTACACGATCAGCTCCACCGAGGAACTGAGCACCGAGGCCGCAAGCGTTGAGGTGGACGTCCCGAACGAAGCAGAGTTAAAGCGACTCGTGACCTACCTGCGCAACGAAGGAAAAGGCGATGGTCATGTGAGCCGTTGGGAGTACGAACCCATCGCCGGTAGCGAAGTGGAACTGATGCAGCGCCTCTACAAGCGGGCCGAAGAACAGGCCCGCACCGTGGCAACTCTCGGTGGTCGCAAGCTCGGCAAGCTGCTTACGGCACATGCTCCGGGGAGCGGCACGGGTCTTACGTGGCTGGACAGCATCATGGAAATGGCGAAGCAGGAGATGATGAAGAGCGAACTCGGTCGCAACCGAGAGTTCTTCAACCTGCGCGAACGCTCGTTGACGTTCCGGTTCGCATTGGCGGATTGAGCATGTCCAGTGACCCATTCGACGCGGGCTATTGGGACGATCGCTATTCCAAAAGCGATTCACCTTGGGACATTGGGGCACCGTCGACACCGCTGGCCACCTACCTCGATGGGCTGACCGATAAAAGTCTGCGCATCCTGATACCCGGTGCTGGACGGGCCTATGAGGCCGAGCACGCACATCGCGTAGGTTTCACGCATGTCTTTCCAATGGACTTCACCGGAGCACCACTGGAGGCATTGCGCAAACGTTGTCCGGACTTCCCGGTTGGA
>Ga0075163_10001533_pt1 | contig 31126 bp, 29 predicted proteins | sample JI1023141ADNA_FD_71478 | JGI IMG/M metagenome (GOLD analysis project Ga0075163, IMG submission 71478) | Wastewater effluent complex algal communities from Wisconsin, to seasonally profile nutrient transformation and Carbon sequestration -... | ecosystem: Engineered > WWTP > Effluent > Algae...
CGCGCAGTTCTTCGGCGAGGGCATCGGCGCGCGGCCCTTGGTCGAACTCGCGCGCGATACGCTGGCCGAATGCAAGGGCGTGGCCGGCGCGCTCGCGGCGTTGCAGGCGCCGGCACGCGATCTGGAGCAAGCCGTGCGCGCGCTGCGAGCGGCGCTGGAACCGTTGCCGCCGCGCGCCACGCAGGCGCGTGCGCTGGCCGATCCGGATGCATGCGAAGGTTTCGAAACGCTGTCCTCGTCGCTGCAGGCCTTGCAGGCTGCGCTCGCAGCATGGCGCGATTCCGCGCCCGGCCTCGATGCCTGCCATGCGCGCGCGGTGGAATTCTCGGCGCGGCTGGCGCGCTGGCGGATCGAACGCGACTTCGACAACGATGCCTTCGACGAGGATTTCCAGGCCGACGACGACGTGCGCTGGTACGAAGCGACGCCGCGCGGCTTCCGCCTGCAGCGCACGCCGCTGGACGTCTCCGGCCCGTTGCGCGCGCATCGCGAACGTTCGCAGGCGGCCTGGGTGTTCACTTCGGCGACGCTGGCGGTGGATGGCGGTTTCGAACACGTCGCGACGCGGCTCGGCCTCGACGATCCGCGCACGCTGCTGCTGCAGAGCCCGTTCGACTGGAATTCGCAGGCGCTGTGCCATCTGCCGCCCAACCTGCCGCAACCGTCCGCGCGCGAATTCACCAACTCGATGCTCGCCGCGGTGCGGCCGGTGCTGGAAGCCTCGAACGGGCGCGCCTTCCTGCTGTTCGCCTCGCACCGCGCGCTGCGCGAAGCCGCGGAGGCCCTGCGCGACGGGCCGTGGCCGCTGTTCGTGCAGGGCGAGGCGCCGCGGCACGTGCTGTTGCAGCGTTTCCGCGAATCGGGCAACGGCGTGCTGCTCGGTGCCGCGAGTTTCCGCGAGGGCGTGGACGTGGTCGGCGGCGCGCTCAGCGTGGTGGTGATCGACAAGCTGCCGTTCGCCGCACCCGACGATCCGGTGTTCGAAGCGCGGCTGGAGGCGATCCGCCGCGCCGGCGGCAATCCGTTCTTCGACGAACAATTGCCGCAGGCGGTGATCGCGCTGAAGCAGGGCGCCGGGCGCTTGATCCGCAGCGAGACCGACCACGGCGTGCTGGTGTTGTGCGATCCGCGCCTCACCGGCAAGGGTTACGGCCGCGTGTTCCTCGATTCGCTGCCGCCGTTGCCGATCACGCGCGAATTGAAGGATGTTGTCGCGTTCCTCGAGGCTCGTCCACAAGGCGGGTAGGGCACGGCGTGCCGTGCCGCTACGCTAAAATCGGCGCATGAAGCTGCTCGCCATCGAAACCGCCACCGAAGCCTGCTCCGTCGCGTTGTGGATCGACGGCGAGGTGCGCGAGCGTTTCGGCATCGCGCCGCGCCAGCATGCGGAACTCGCGTTGCCGTGGGCTGGGCAGTTGCTCGCCGAAGCCGGTATCGCGAAATCGCAACTCGATGCCATCGCCGTCGGCCGCGGCCCGGGCGCGTTCACCGGCGTGCGCCTCGCCGTCGCGCTGGCGCAGGGCATCGCGCTCGCGCTGGACCGGCCGGTCGTGCCGGTGTCGACGCTCGCTGCGCTGGCCGCGCTGGCTTTTCCCTCTCCCCTCGTGGGAGAGGGTGCCCGAAGGGCGGGAGAGGGGGCAAACATCCTCGCCGCGATCGACGCGCGCATGGGCGAAATCTACGTCGCCGCGTTCCGTCGCGATGGCGATTCGATCATCGCGACCAGCGAGGAAATCGTCGTCGCGCCGACGCAATACGAATTGCCGCAAGGCGAGGGCTGGATCGGCGTCGGTACCGGCTTCGCCGCCGCGGATGGCGCGTTGCGATCGCGCTTCGCGGATCGATTCGTCCACATCGATGCGACCGCGCTACCGCATGCGGCCGATGTCGCGCGCCTCGGCGCCATCGCGTTCGAACGCGGCGAAACGCTCGCGCCCGAACGCGTGGAGCCAGCCTACCTGCGCAACAACGTCGCGCTCACCCTGGCCGAGCAGCGCGCCCAGAAACGCTGAATCCGCTCAGTTGCCGCACAGGTTGCCGCTGTAGTCGCCGCTGGTCGTCGCCGAGATCGCGTCGAACTCGCCGCGCAAGCTGATCTGGCCGCTGGCGCCGGCCATGCTTCCGGTGCCGCCAGTGAAGGTGATCAGCGATGCGAATCCGCCCAGCCCGGGGGGCGGGTCGAGGCTGCCGGTATCGGTGCCGAACACGTGGTCGCCGTTCTTGAGCTTGATGTCGCTTTGCCCGGCGTAGAACAGGGCCGTGGCGGTGCCGCCGATCGTGGCGGATGGGGTCGCGCCGGACATGACGAACTCGTAGTCGCCCTGGATGCCGCCCCAGACGCGTCCCGCCGTGCAGAACGCGGTGGGTACGTCAGGGCAGTGGCCCTGACCGGGCGGGACCAGCGAAGCTTCGAAATGGCCGTTCAAGGACGTGCATGCCTGGGCCGCGAACGCGGTGGGGTTGATGGCGAGCGACAGCAGGGTGGCCGTGGCGGCGATGAGCGGGATGCATTTCATGTCTCCTCCGATGGTGTGTTGGCACCTCGTCGGATACGGGAAAGGGCACGGCCGATTACAGCGGGGACGGGCGCGCACCGGAACGCGCCGAGTCCACCTGCCTGCGCAACAACGCCGCGCTTGCCCTTGCCGAACAGCGCGAGCGCAAGGGCTGAAGCCGGTCAGTTGCCGATTTCGTAGTCGAACGCATTGATCACCTGTGTGATCGCGGTCTGCGGCGGCAACGTGCAGGTCACCGAAACTGCCTCGCCGTAGGGGATGTCGGTCGTACCGCCGAAATCGGCAGGCGTCCACAGCAGGGCCGTGTAGGTCTCGGCCGCGGTCGAGGAAATCGATTTCGTCGAATAGGTCAACGGTTCGGCGCCGGCCATGCCGCTGACGGCCGTGCAGCTGATGTTCCGGGATACCGCGTCCATTGACGTGAAGTAGATCAGGATCTGCTTGCTGGTGCTGTCGTAGGTGGGCGTGCTGTAGCCGCAAATCACGAAGGCGCTCTTGCTCGTGCTTTCGTTGCGATAGCCCGAGGCCTTGGGCCGCACCTGCGTATCCGTCGTCGGGATGCTGAGCTGGCAGGCATCGGCGGGATTCCCGTAACCCCAGTTCTGGCGCAGGGCGGCGTGGGAAGGGGCGGGCATCGCGAAGGCGCAGGCGATGACCGCCGAAGACAGGAGGAATCTGGTCGTGCTGGACATGGCGGGTTCCCGGGGACGATTGCGAAGTTGCAACCGCTCGTCTTATGCGTAACCCGGGGCCGGAATCGGACATTCGGCCAATGCCCGGTTCCGAACGGACACGCATTCCGCCCTCCGACGGTCGCGCCGACCGGCCCTCAACTGCCGACGTCGAGGTTGTATCCATCGGCCACGAAGACGATGGAAGTCTCTGGCGGCAGGGTGCACGTGACCGATGGCGAGAACGTGTAAGGAATCTGGGAAGTGCCCGAGAAGTCGGAAGGCAACCATCTCATGTCCGTAACGGTCGTGGCTGAGGTCGCGGATTTCGTCGAATAGACCTGCGGGAACAGCCCGGCGGTTCCGCTGACGGCCGTGCAGCTGACATTGCGGGATCCACCATCGATCGAAATGAAATAGAGATCGATGCTCGTGACCAGTTGATCGTTGCTCGGCATTCCATAGCCGCAGATCACGAAAGCGCTCTTGGCGGTGCTTTCGTTGCGGAAACCGGTGGCCTTGGGGCGTACGGCGGTATCCGTGGTGGGGATGCTGAGCTGGCAGGCTGCCCCGGGGTTCAGGTAGTTGTAGGTCGCGTGTATGACTGCACCGACCGGTGTGCACAGTGCAAGACCGCAGGCCAGCAGGCAGGACGGGGCAAGGAGGCGGGTAAGGGCGGCGGACATGGCGGGCTCCTGGACGATTGCGTCGATGCAATCGATGGGTACCAACGGGAGCTCGGACGAAGATCCGGCCATGCCGGGAATCAGACTTTTCCTACCCCACGCTCAGGCATCGCCCGAGGGCGGATCGGGGCGGCGCCGGGCACGCTGGTCCCAGCTCCGGCGGCGCGGTCTGCACAGGCATGGATGGCTGCCCTGCAACGGATACGACCGCGACGGATTGGGCCCCGTCTTGCCGGGCCGGAGCGCTTCCTTCCCTCGCATGCGGGTGGCCCATGGAACGCACGATGTTCGAACTCATCCCCACCCGCCGCGGCTGGTGCCTGGATCGCGGCGACCGCCGCGGCCACTGGTTCGCCGACCGCGACGTGGCCATCGAAGCAGCCGAACGCAGCGCCGAATTGCGCCATCGCCTCGGCCAGCGCCCGACCGGGGTGCGGTTGCAGGTCGAGGACGAATGGGTGCTGCTGGCGCGCTACGGCTGAGCCGGTCAGCGCAGCCGCAAGAACAGCATCGCCACGTAGCCGCACATCAGCACCACCGCGACCACGGCTCCCCACGCATGGACGCGCGCGCTGCGGACGCATGCGGCGGCCAGCGAAAGCACCAGGAACAGGAGCCGGAAAGCGACATCCGCATCCATCCGCAAGCTGCCCACGCGGATGGCCTGTTCCATGAGGCTTGCGCACAGCAGCAGCGCGAACAGGCCGAAGAACCAGGGCCGGTTGGCGTTGAAATTGTCGGCGAGGTCGATCTCGTCTTCGTCGCCCAGTTCGGGCAATACGAGATAACTCAGCAGGAACGCCAGGATCGGCATCAGCAGGTAGAACAGGAACAGGAAGAAATTCCAGTCCTGGTTGAATCGGCGGAAGAACGCCGCCCACCAGATCTGCGTGTCGAGCAGGAACAGGAACACCATCCAGCACAGAGTCGTCGCATGCGGGCGAACCCGCCGGCGCAACTGGATCAGGCGCGCCGCGCCCGACAGCAGTTGCGTGATCGCCAGCCCGACGATGATCGAGATCAGGACCGAGAGGTATTCGAACGGGGTCATGTCAGCGGTCGATCAGCTCGCCGCCGGGCATGAATTGCCAGGTGCGGACGACGTTGAGGATGTCCGGGTCTTCCTCGGTCTTGGGTAGCGGCGCGTAAGGCTCCGCGAGCCTGGCGATGCGCAGCGCGGCCGCATCGAGCAGCGGGATGTTGCTGGACTGCACGATGTCGGCGCGTTCCACGCTGCCGTCGCGGCGGATGCCGACATTGATCACGACCACGCCGCCGAGGTGCCGGCGCCGCGCTTCCTCCGGGTAATTGAGGTTGCCGACGCGTTCGACCCGGTCGACCCATGCGCGCAGGTAGGCGGCCCAGGCGTATTCGCGGGTGCTGGCGGACACGAACTTGCGCGACGGCCGCTTGGCGTATCGCTGCGAGCGCAGGTGGATCTCGGCCGCGAGCCGGGCCATGGCGATGTCGTGCTCGATCTTCTGTTCGCCCCGCGGCAATTGCGAAGCTTCGGATTCGGGTCGTGCCAGCGGTTGCGGCAGCGGCTTGTCGGCGCGCTGGCTGGCGATGACCCGCGCCTCGGGCGGCGGCTGCGGAGCCGGCGACTGCGCGCGCAGCGGTCGTGCGGCGACGCCGGGTTCGGGCTGCGGCGATAGTCCGGCCTGGGGTTCGCGCGGGCGGGTACTTTTATCCTGGTCGCCGCCGCCCTGGTTGTTGGCCTGGGCGAGGAAATCCGCCTGTGCCGGCGTCAGCGGCGTCTGGGTCTGGGTCAGCATCACGTCCAGGGTCGGCAGCACCGGTGCCGCGTCCTCCAGCGCGAAACCGAGGCCGAGGATCAGCATGCCGTGCACCAGCAGCGACAGCACGAAGGTCGCGCCGAGGCGTTCGCGCTCGCCGATCCGCGGTGCCGGCGGCGGCAACCACTGTTCGGGGACGGCCGCGTTCACGTGCCGGGCGTGGCCTCGAGCGCATCGAACAGCCGGCCGGCGATGTTCAGGCCGAATTGCGCATCGAGTTCGCGGATGCAGGTGGGGCTGGTGACGTTCACTTCGGTCAGCCAGTCGCCGATCACGTCGAGGCCGACGAAGCGCATGCCGCGGCGCTTCATTTCCGGCCCGACCTGGGCGGCGATCCAGCGGTCGCGCTCGGACAATGGGCGGCCTTCGCCGCGTCCGCCGGCCGCGAGGTTGCCGCGGAATTCGTCGCCCTGCGGAATCCGCGCGAGGCAGTATTCCACCGGCTCGCCGTCGACCAGCAGGATGCGCTTGTCGCCCTGTGCGATCTCCGGCAGGTAGCGCTGGGCCATGGCCAGGTGCGCGCCTCCGCCAGTCAGGGTTTCGAGGATCACGTTCAGGTTCTGGTCGCCGGCGTGGGCGCGGAAGATCGAGCGCCCGCCCATGCCGTCCAGCGGCTTCAGCACCGCCTCGCCATGCGCATTCACGAAAGCCTTGAGCGCGGCCGCGTCGCGGCTCACCAGGGTCGGCGGGCAGCACTGCGGGAACAGCAAAGCCGCCAGTTTTTCGTTCAGGTCGCGCAGGCCCTGCGGATCGTTCACGACCCGGGCACCCTGGCGGTGGGCCAGGCCGAGGATCTGGGTGTCGTGCAGGTAGTCGGCGTCGACCGGCGGATCCTTGCGCATCAGCACCAGGTCGCCGGTGGCGAACGGCCGCACCGCAGCCGGGCCAATGCTGAACCAGTCGGTTTTCGAATCGCGCACTTCCAGCGGCGCGACCTTGGCCCGTGCCGTGCCGTCGGCCACCGCCAGCGAACCGGGCAGCGCGTAGTGCAGGCGATGGTCTCGACGCTGCGCTTCCAGCAGCATCGCGAAGGTCGAATCCTTGGCCGGCTTGATGGACGCGATCGGGTCCATCACCACGACGACATCGAGCGACATGCGGGCGCTTCGCGGGGCGATGCGCGTATGGTAACAGGCTGAAAATTGCGGTCCGGTTCGCGATTTTCGCCGTGCGCCCGCATTCCGCGACGCGCGTGCTTGACACCCCGCGGCCGGCTTGGGATATAAGGCAGCTGCGCAGCTGCAGAGACATGCAGCACGACGAACAGGGGAGTTGGCATGGTCCACGACGAAAACGGACCCGGTGGCCTAGAAGGCCTGCGGGTCATGGTCATCGATGATTCGAAGACCATCCGGCGCACGGCGGAAACGCTGCTCCGGCGCGAAGGCGCGGACGTCACCACCGCCACCGACGGCTTCGAGGCGCTGGCCAAGATCGCCGACCAGCGACCGCAGATCATCTTCGTCGACATCATGATGCCGCGCCTGGACGGCTACCAGACCTGCGCGCTGATCAAGAACAACCAGTTGTTCAAGAACACGCCGGTGATCATGCTGTCGTCCAAGGACGGCCTGTTCGACAAGGCGCGCGGCCGCATCGTCGGTTCCGAGCAGTACGTCACCAAGCCTTTCACGCGCGAGGAACTCCTCGACGCGATCCGCACGCACGTCCACGCCTGACCGGGGGGTAAGGCACCAATGGCACGCATTCTTTTGATCGAGGACTCGCCGACCGACGTCGCGGTCCTGAGCCAGCTCCTGCAGCGCAACGGCCACCAGGTGCTGACCTCGGGCAGCGCCGAGGACGGCATCGAGGTGTGCAAGCGCGAGTTGCCCGACCTGGTGCTGATGGACGTGGTGCTGCCGGGCATGAACGGCTTCCAGGCCACCCGCGCGCTGTCGCGCGACGCGGTCACCAAGGCGATCCCGGTGCTGATCGTCAGCACCAAGAACATGGAAACCGACAAGGCCTGGGGCATGCGCCAGGGCGCGCGCGACTACATCGTCAAGCCACCGAGCGAAGACGAGCTGATCGCGCGCATCAACGAAGTGCTGGCGGCCTGAGCCGATGTCCAGGCACAGGCACGGCAAGGGCAATCGCGGGACGTTCCCGGTGCCCGAGGCGTGGCAGGCGGAAGCCGTCGCCGCCGAGGGTCCGCAGTCGCTCGATCCGTTCGAGGTCCTACAGGACTACGAGGCCCGCAGCCTCGCGCACGTGGTCGGCTTGCCGGAACAGCTCGACGCACCCGGCCTGTGGCGCGGCGTCGGCTACCGCGTCGGCCGGCGCCGGCTCGCCTCCGGTTTCGACGAGGTGGTGGAAATCCTCGGCATGCCGCCCGTGACCCCGGTCCCGGGCGCGCAACCGTGGATGCTCGGCGTCGCCAACATCCGCGGCAACCTGCTGCCGATCGTCGACCTCAAGCAGTTCCTCGAGGGCGAACGCACCGTGCTGCACGAAGGCCAGCGCGTACTGGTCGTGCGCCAGCCCGGCGGCAACGTCGCGGTGACGATCGACGAGCTGTTCGGGCAACGCAGCTTCGTCGAGGAACAGAAGATCGAGGCCGAGCCGCTGGCGGACGGCCGCTACGCGAATTTCGTCGAGCGGGCGTACCGCCTCGGCGAGCACGAGTGGGGGGTGTTCAGCCTGGATCGGCTGGCGCGCACGCCCGAGTTCAGACAGGCCGCGGCCTAGGCATCCGCCGCACCGCGCAACGCACATGTAAGGTCGAGGTCACACCATGAGCACTGCAATGGACAACATCGCCGGTAAGGGGCGCAGCCTCGGTACCAGTTTCTGGATCTGGGCGTTGATCCTCTCGCTGGTGGTATTCGCCGCCAACACGATCTGGGCGACGACCAAATCCTCGCGGCTCGGCGGCGCCAGCACTGCGGCCTCGGACCTGCAGGTGAACTCGCAAAGGCTCGCCAACCAGGGCCGCGAGGCGGTGGGCGGCAATGCCGATTCCTTCGCGGCGTTCAAGGACACGAAGGACCAGATCGACAGCGACATCAAGCTGCTCAACGACCGTTACGGCGGCAACGCGGACGTGTCCGGCCCGATCAAGACCGTGACCGCGACCTGGGCGCCGCTGGCGAAGAACGCCGAGCAGGTGACCGCAAGCCAGCAGGCGGTGCTGGGCCTCGCCGGCAACGCCGACCGCTTCACCCAGCAGGTGCCGCAGTTGCAGGCGCAGATGGACGAGGTGGTGCGCGCGATGTCGGCCTCGGGTTCGCCGTCCTCGCAGATCTACATCGCGCTGCGCGAAGTGGTGCTGGCCGCGACCATGGCCCGCCGCGTGGCCGAAATCCGCGCCGGCGGCCCCGGCGCCTCGCTCGCCGGCGACGCGCTCGGCCGCGACTCCGGGGTGTTCGCGCAGGTGCTGGCCGGCCTGCGCCAGGGCGACGCCACGCTCAACGTGCAGAAGCTCGGCAACGGTAGCGCGATCGCCGCGCTCAACCAGGCCACCGCGACCTGGACCGACATGAAGAAGGACCTGGACGCGCTGCTCGGCACCTCGTCCAACCTGTTCCGCGCGCAGGCCGCCGCGGACTCGCTCGCGACCGGTTCGGACAAGCTGCTGGCCGACAGCGAGAAGCTGTTCGCGGCGTTCACCGCGTTCGGTTCGCTCAAGGACACCAGCATCATCGGCGGCGTCTGGATCAGCATCGTCTCCGGCCTGCTCACGCTGCTATCGCTGGTGGGCCTGTATTTCAGCAGCCGCCGGGCGGAGAAGGCGCGCTACCAGGGCACCCTCGAACTGAACAACCGCAACCAGGAGGCGATCATGCGCCTGCTGGACGAAATGGGTTCGCTCGCCGAAGGCGACCTGACCGTGAAGGCGACCGTGACCGAGGACATGACCGGCGCGATCGCGGACTCGATCAACTTCGCGGTCGAGCAGCTGCGCAGCCTCGTGGGAACGATCACCGACACCTCGGTGCAGGTGGCGTCGAGCGCGCAGGAAACGCAGGCCACCGCCATGCACCTCGCCGAGGCCGCGGAACACCAGGCGACCGAGATCAACTCGGCCTCGAACCGCATCAACGAAATCGCGCAGAGCATCAACCAGGTGTCGAAGAACTCCGCGGAGTCCGCGGAAGTGGCGCAGCGCTCGGTGCAGATCGCGACCAACGGCGCCGACGTGGTGCGGCAGACGATCGCCGGCATGGACTCGATCCGCGACCAGATCCAGGAAACCTCGAAGCGCATCAAGCGCCTGGGCGAAAGCTCGCAGGAAATCGGCTCGATCGTGGAACTGATCAACGACATCTCCGAGCAGACGAACATCCTCGCGCTGAACGCGGCGATCCAGGCGGCCTCGGCCGGCGAGGCGGGCCGCGGGTTCGCGGTGGTGGCCGACGAAGTGCAGCGACTCGCCGAACGCGCGTCCAACGCGACCAAGCGAATCGAGACGCTGGTGCAGACGATTCAGTCCGACACCAACGAAGCGGTGAGTTCGATGGAACAGACGACCTCGGAAGTGGTCGCGGGCGCGCGCCTCGCCGAGGACGCGGGTACCGCGCTGGGCGAGATCGAAAAGGTGTCGTCGGACCTGTCCAGCCTCATCCAGGGCATCTCCAGCGCGGCACAGCAGCAGTCCGCGGCGGCGACCAACATCACCGCGACGATGAACACGATCCAGTCGATCACCGCGCAGACCTCGCAGGGCGCGAACCAGACCGCGGCATCGATCGGAAACCTCGCGCAGCTCGCGGCCGACCTGCGTCGTTCGGTCGCCGACTTCAAGCTGCCGGCCTGATCGCGGGAGCACGGACGGGCATGGGCATGCACGGAGCCAGCCGATGACGACTGCGTTGCGCGACGCGATCGATTTCACCGCGCTCGGCTGGGTCAAGCCGGAGCTGGACGAAACCCTGCGCCAGGCGCGGCTGGAGATCGAGGCATACGCCGAGGATCCGGCCGACATCGGCCGCATGCGCGCCTGCGCCGAGCTGATGCACCAGGTGCAGGGCAGCCTGCGCATGCTCGAGCTGTACGCGCCGGCGATGGTCGGCGAGGAAATGGAAACGCTGGCGACCACGCTCGCCGAAGGCGAAGCGCGCAATCGCGACGAAGCCAGCGCGGCGCTGATGCGCGGCGTGGTGCTGTTGCCCGACTATCTCGAGCGCCTGCAGGGCGGACACCGCGACATCCCGATCGTGCTGCTGCCGCTGCTCAACGAACTGCGCGCGGCGCGCGGCGCCCCCGGCCTCAGCGAAAGCGTGCTGTTCGCACCCGACCTGCACCGCCCGCTGCCGGCCGCCGCCAGCGGCGTCGCCACCGACGACGCGGCGCAGGCGCAACTGGCGAAATTCTCCGATGCGCTGGCGCAATGGCCCGATTCCGGCGCGCCCGCCGACGCGGCCGCGCTCGCCGCGACCGCCGATGGCCTCGTCGGCCACGCGCGCGACGAAGCGACACAGCGCATGCTGTGGGTCGCCGCATCCATGGCGCATGCATTGCAGGCCGGTGCGGTGCAATCGAGCCCCGCCTTGCGCCAGGCGTTCGCCGGCGTCGAGCGCGAAGCCCGCCACCAGTTCGACGGCAACGACCTGCAACCGGGCCGCGCCGACGCGGCGCTCGAACCCACGCGGCAACTGCTCTACCACGCGGCCCAGGCCGGCGAACATCCCGCGCTGCGGGAATTGCGCCAGACCTTCGACTTGGACGCGGCGGCACCCACCGCCGAGGAACTCGAACACGCGCGCGGCAGCGTCAGCGGCCGCAACCGCGCCCTGCTCGATACCGTCGCGGCCGCGCTGAAGGAAGACCTGCTGCGCGTGAAGGACGCGCTCGACCTGCACCTGCGCACCGGCAGCCGCGACGTCGCCGGCCTGCAACCGCAGGTCGAATCGCTGAATCGCATTTCCGACACCCTCGGCATGCTCGGCCTCGGCAACGCGCGCCAACTCGTCGCCGAACAGGAAGACGCATTGCGCGCGATCGTGGGCGGCGAACGCCAAGCCGAGGAAGGCGCGCTGCTCGACATCGCCGGCGCGCTGCTGTTCGTCGACGCCTCGCTCGACGACCAGGTCGCGCGGCTCGGTACCGAAGCCGGCGCCGAGGACGTCATCGCCGGCGAATCGCGCAAGGTGCTCGACACCCTCGTGCGCGAGGCCATCGCCAACTTCGCCGACGCGCGCCAGGCCTTCGTCGCCTTCGTCGAAACCAACTGGGACCACGCGCAGCTGGCCGAAGTGCCGCGCCTGCTGCAGGAGGTCGAGGGCGCGCTGCACATCCTTGAGCTGCCGGTACCCGCGGACTACCTCACCGGCATCCGCCGCTTCACCCAGTCCGAACTGATCGCGCGCCACCGCGTTCCGAACGGACGCCAGCTCGACACGCTCGCCGATGCGCTGTCCAGCCTCGAGTACTACCTCGAAGCGCTGCGCGAACAGCGCCCGCACCGCGACGACATCCTCGAGATCGCGCGCGGCAGCCTCGAATCGCTGGATTACTGGCCGCTTCCGCCGGAAGCGCCGGTCGAAATCGCGCCGGCCCCGGCCGATGCCGCGCCGGCATCCGAATCCGCGCCGACGGTCGCCGCGCCCGAAGCATCCGTCGCCACGCCGGCCGAACCGCCCGCGCCGGTGGTGGTGCGTCCCGCACCGAGCGCCGCCAATGCCGCGGTGGGTGGATTCGACACCACCAGCGACGAGATCGACGACGAAATCCGCGAAGTCTTCCTCGAGGAATTCGAGGAGGAAATCCGCAACCTCGACCAGTTGCTGCCGCCGTGGCGCGCCGCGCCCGAGGACCTGGAGAAACTGCGCCCGATCCGTCGCGTGTTCCACACGCTGAAGGGCAGCGGTCGCCTCGTCGGCGCCAAGGCGCTGGGCGAGTTCAGCTGGAAGGTCGAGGGCATGCTCAACCGCGTGCTCGACGCCTCGCGCCCCGCCAGCCCGGCGGTGGTGGCGATGGTCGACCAGGCGTTCTACACGCTGCCGCAGTTGCATGCGGCGCTGCGCGGCGAAGGCGGCATCACCGCCGACCTCGCCGGCATGGAAGCCGTGGCCGACCGCATCGCCGCCGGCGAGGACGTGTTCTACGGCGCCCACGAAACCGCCGTGGAAGCGGCGCCGGTCGAACCCGTGGCCGAAGACACCCGCGGCGTCGAAGCGGAAGTCGCCACCGTTATCGAGCAGGTCGAGGACGGCGTTCCCGCGAACGTCGACCCGGTGCTGCTCGAAATCCTCGACGCCGAAGTCCTGGGCCACCTCGCCACGGTCGAGAACTGGCTGCAGGGCGCGGGCGACGGGGCGCAGGCCAGCGACGCGCTGCTGCGCGCCGTGCACACCATGAACGGCGCATTCGCGATGACCGAAGTGCCGTCGATCACCGAAGCGGTGACGCCGGCGGAGGCCTACGTCAAGCGCGCGCTCGCCGCCAAGGCGGTCATCGGCGCCGACGGCATCGCCGCGCTCGCCGCGCTCGCCACCGCGGTGCAGGGCACGGTCGTCGGGCTCAAGCAGCCTGTGCAGCGCGTGCAGAAGCACGTCGAACTCGCCGCGCGCTTCACCGCGCTGCGCGATGCCTTGCCGGAACCGCCGCCGCCGAGCGAATACGAGGCGTTGCCGGAGGAACACGAGCCGTCGCCGGAAGCGATGACGCTCGAGCCCATCGATTCCGGCGCGCGGGCCGAAGCCGATCGCTTCGCCGCGGAACAGGCGGAAGTCGCGCAGCTCGAAGCCGCGCGACTCGCCGCGGAGCAGGCCGAGGCCGAACGCGCCGAAGCGGAACGCGTGGCGGCGGAACAGGCCGAAGCCGAGCGTGCTGCGGCGGAACGCACCGCCGCCGAACAGGCGGAATTCGAACGTGCCGAAGCGGAACGCGTCGCGGCGGAACAGGCGGAAGCCGAGCGCATCGCGGCCGAACGTGCCGAAGCCGAACGCATCGAAACCGAACGACTCGCGGCGGAAAAGGCCGAGGCCGAACGCCTCGCTGCGGAGAAGGCGGAAGCCGAGCGCATCGCGGCGGAAGAAGCCGAATACGCGCGCATCGAGGCCGAATACGCAGCGCAGGCCGCCGCCGAAAAGGCGGAAGCGGAGCGCGTCGAAGCCGAGCGCCTCGCCGCCGAGATGGCGGAAGCGGAGCGCCTTGCCGCGGAGCAGGCCGAAGCCGAACGCCTGGCCGTGGAGAAGGCCGAAGCCGAACGCGTCGCAGCGCAACAGGCGGAAGCCGAGCGCATCGCGGCCGAGCGCGCCGAAGCCGAGCGCATCGAAGCCGAACGGCTCGCCGCGGAACGGGCGGAGGCCGAACGCATCGAAACCGAGCGTCGCGCCGAGGAAGCCCGCGTCGCGGCTGAACGCCGCGCGGCCGAGGAACGCGCCGCCGCCGAACGCCGCGAGGCCGAACGCGTGGCGATGGCCAAGACACGCGAACTCGCCGCGTTGGCGGCGCTGCAATCGACCGCGTCCAGTGGCGAGGATCCGGACGAAGCGCTGGACCTGGCCGACCTCGATCCCGAACTCGTCGACATCTTCGCCGAGGAATCCGGCGACCTGCTCGACCATTCCGACGGCCTGCTCGCGCAGTTGCGCGAAGCGCCCGAGAACCGCGAGCTGCTCGTCGGCCTGCAGCGCGACCTGCACACGCTCAAGGGCGGCGCGCGCATGGCCGGCATCATGTCGGTGGGCGAGCTCGGCCATGCGATGGAAAGCCTGCTCGAAGCGGTCGTCGAGCATCGCGGCGAACTCGGCCGCGACGGCGTGCCGCTGCTCGAACGCGGCTTCGACCGCCTGCACGCCATGGTCATGCGCGTCAACGCGCGCCGCGCCATCGGCATGCCGGAAGGCCTGATCGCCGAATTCAGCGCACGCGCTCGCGGCGAGGAAGTCGCCGCGGCGACCTCGGTCGATGCGCAGCAGGAACGCAACAAGCTCGTCGAACTCAAGCCGCTGTCGGCGCCGTTGCTCGACCCGGCGGCCGCCGACGATGACGAGGGCATGGCCCGCGCGCCGCAGGAACAGGTGCGCATCCGCGCCGACCTGCTCGACCGGCTGGTGAATTACGCGGGCGAAGTCGCCATCTACCGCGCGCGCCTCGAGCAGCAGCTCGGCGCGTTCCGCACGGCCATGGTCGAAATGGAGCAGACGAACACCCGCCTGCGCGACCAGCTGCGCCGCCTCGACAGCGAGACCGAGGCACAGATCATCGCCCGCTACCAGCGCGAACACGAGAACGAGGACCAGACGTTCGACCCGCTGGAACTCGACCGCTTCTCCACCCTGCAGCAGTTGTCGCGCGCGCTGGCCGAATCGGCCGCGGACATGTCCAGCCTGCAGGGCACGCTCGACGACCTGACGCGCCAGTACGAAACCCTGCTGCTGCAGCAGTCGCGCGTGAGTTCGGAGCTGCAGGAAGGCCTCATGCGCACGCGCATGCTGCCGTTCGACTCGTTGGTCCCGCGCCTGCGCCGCGTCGTGCGCCAGGCCGCCGCCGAAACCGGCAAGCAGGTGCAGCTCAGGCTCGACGGCGCGCAGGGCGAACTCGACCGCAACGTGCTCGAGCACATGACCGCGCCGCTGGAGCACATGCTCCGCAACGCGGTCGCGCACGGCATCGAATCCCCCGCCGGCCGCAAGTCCGCGAACAAGCCGGAGGAAGGCGCGATCGCCATCGCGATGCGCCGCGAAGGTTCGGAAGTCGTGCTCGAGATCCGCGACGACGGCGCCGGCCTCGACCGCGACGCGATCCGCCGCCGCGCGGTCGAACGCGGCCTGATCCGCGACGACGCGATCCTGGCCGAATCCGACCTCGATGCGTTGATCATGGAGCCCGGCTTCTCGACCGCGGAAACGGTCAGCCGGCTCGCTGGCCGCGGCGTGGGCATGGACGTGGTCGCGAGCGAGGTACGCCAGCTCGGCGGTTCGCTCGACATCCGCTCGAAGCTGGGCGAGGGCACCGCCTTCACCCTGCGCCTGCCGCAGACGCTGGCGGTCACCCAGGCGGTGTTCGTGCGCATCGGCGACACCACCTACGCAGTGCCGATCGCCTCGGTGCGCGGCGTGGGCCGCATTTCCCGCGGCGAACTCCGCGACGCCGACGCCAGCTACCGCTACGGCGGCGAAGACTACCCGGTGCACGACCTCGGCACGCTGCTCGGCCACGCGCAGGCCAAGGCCGAGGGCCAGTTGCAGATGCCGCTGCTGCTGATCCGCGCCGGCGACCTGCGTGCCGCGGTGCTGGTCGACCAGGTGGTCGGCAACCGCGAAATCGTGGTCAAGCCGGTCGGTCCGCAGGTGGCTTCGGTGCCGGGCATCTTCGGCGCGACCATCATGGGCGACGGCCGCGTGGTGGTGATCCTCGACGTCGCGCCGCTGGTGCGCCGCCAGGCGGTGTTGCCGCGCGAAACCGAGCCGCGTGCGGAAGTCGCGCAGCGCCGCGTGCCGCTGGTGATGGTGGTTGACGATTCGGTCACCATGCGCAAGGTCACCGGCCGCGTGCTCGAGCGCCACAACATCGAGGTCGCCACCGCGAAGGACGGCATCGACGCGCTCGAACGCATGGCCGAGCGCGTGCCCGACCTGATGCTGCTCGACATCGAAATGCCGCGCATGGACGGCTACGAGCTCGCCACCGCGATGCGCGCGGAAGCGCGCCTGCGCGACGTGCCGATCATCATGATCACCTCGCGCACCGGCGAGAAGCACCGCCAGCGCGCGCTGGAGATCGGCGTGCAGCGCTACCTCGGCAAGCCGTACCAGGAGCCCGAGCTGATGCGCAACGTGTTCGAGCTGCTGGCCGAGCAGATGGCCGAATGGAGCAGCCCGCAGTGAGCCCGCCGCGCCGCGTCGTGTTGCTGGCGCGCCCCGGCCCCGCATGCGAGCGACTGGCCGAGGCCGCGCGCGAGGCGGGCGCCGAGATCGCGCTGGTCGCCGACCCGACCGACACCGAGCCGGATGCGGTGCGCGCCGCGCGGCCCGAGGCGTTGCTGGTGGCGCTGGAACCGGCGGTGGAGTCCGCGATCGAGCGATTCCAGGACATCTACACCGATCCCGACATGATCGTGCTGTTCGAGGAAGCCGACCTCATCGTGCAGCGCGAAGGCTGGGATGCGGCGCGCTGGCTGCGGCACATGGCCAACAAGCTGCGCATGCGCGACGACGTGTTGCCGGCCGGCGCCGAAAAGGACGAATCCGCGATTCCCGATGTCGTGGTCGAACGCCCGTCGCTGTACCAGCGGCCGGAATGGAGCGGCGACTTCGGCGGCATCGCCGACGAGGCCGCTTCCGTCGTCGCCGATGTTCCCGTCGACGCCATGCTCGATCAGAACGCGCTGCGGCCCGCGTCGGAACAGGTCCCGGCGGCTTCCATCCCGCCGCTGATGGATCCGCTGCGTTCCGAGCTCGACGCCATCCACATGCGCACCTCGCGCCTGGAACTGGAAAACGCGCCGCGCAAGGAAGTCGTGGTGTCGCGCGGCACGATCGTGGTGCTCGCCGGCCTCGGCGGCCCCGACGCCGTACGCCAGCTGCTGGGCGCGTTGCCCGCCGATTTCGCGCCGACCGTGTTCGTCTACCAGCAACTCGACGGCGCCAAGCACGACAAGCTGCTGCGGCAGATGCAGCGCGCGACGACGTTGCCGTTGCTGCTGGCGGAAGCCGGCGCCGCGCCGGCGCCCGGGCACGTGTACCTCGTGCCCGGCGAGCTCGGCATCGTCACCGGCGGCGACGGCCCGCGCTTCGCCGAAGGGGCGCATGCCTTCACCCAGCTGACGCCCGGCGACAATGCCGTCGTCGCATTGAGCGGCACCGACCCCGCGCTGGTCGAAGCGATCATGGCCCAGTCCTGGGCCGGCGCGCTGGTGCTGGCCCAGCTTCCCAGCGGTTGCTACGAGCCCGCGGCGGTGCAGGCGCTGATCGCCCGCGGCGTCGCTTCCGATACCCCGCAACACCTCGCCAGCCAGCTCGCCAAGCGTTGGCCGGAGCCCACAGGATCCGAATCATGAGCACGACCCAGGACGACATCCGTGGAGTCCTCATCCACGTCGAAGGCGACAGCCTGCTGTTGCCGAACGCGGTCGTGGCCGAGGTGCTGTCGTTTTCGGCGCCCGATGCGGTGGAAGGCGCGCCGGACTGGCTGCTCGGCACCATCCGCTGGCGCGGCTGGCGGATGCCGCTGGTGGCGTTCTCGCGCATGGCCGGCATCGCCGAAGAGCAGGGCGGCCTCGGCAGCAAGGTGGTGGTGCTCAAGGCGCTCGGCGGGAATCCGAAAGCGCCGTACTTCGCGGTGCTGACCCAGGGCTTCCCGCGCCTGGTCACCGTGCCGCGCGACGAATTGCTGTCGCAGGACGATGGCGAAACGCTGCCCGACGGCGTGCTCGCGCGGGTGATGCTGCGCGAGGATTCCGCGCTGGTGCCCGACCTCGCGCGCATCGAAGCGCGCATCCAGGAAAGCCTGCAACAGGCCGCGTGATTGTTGCTTCCCTATCCCCGTGAATGGGGAGAGGGAAAATCTGTCAGCCAAAATCCCCGGCACGCGCCTGCAAGGCCGCGATCGCCGCCAGCCCCGCGGTTTCCGTGCGCAGCACGCGCGGACCGAGCCGTGCGCCGACGAAGCCCGCCGCCTGCAGCACCGCGTGGTCCGACGGCGACCATCCGCCTTCCGGGCCGATCGCGAGCGCGCAGGCGTTGTCGACGATCGTCGATGGAAGCGGCCGCGTCGCCTCCGGATCGAGCAACAGGCGCATTGCCGGCAAATCCGCCAGCGCATCGGCCAGCGCGCGCGGCGCCGCGACTTCGGGAATGCGCGCGCGCCCGCTCTGTTCGCAGGCGGAAACCACGACGGAACGCCAGTGGCGATGCCGCTTCTCCGCGCGTTCGGCGTCGAGCCGCACTTCGCCGCGTTCGCCGTGCACCGGCACGATCCCGGCGACGCCGAGTTCGGTCGCCTTCTGCAGGATCAGGTCCATCTTCTCGCCACGGGCGATGCCCTGCACCAGCACGATGCGCAAAAGCGATTCGTTGCGCACTTCGCGCACGGATTCGATGTCGGCTTCGACCGATTTCTTCGTCGTTGCGGCGATGCGCGCGTCGTAGTCGCGGCCGTCGCCGTTGAACAGCACGCAGGCGTCGCCTGTGCCGAGCCGAAGCACCCGCACCAGGTGCCCGGCGACGTCCTCCGGCAATGCGATGCGCGCACCGACCGCGAGCGGCGCATCGACGAATGCGCGGATCACGCGCACATCGATTCCCTCCCCTTCAAGGGGAGGGCCAGGGTGGGGATGGGGCTGCTCGAAATGCCTGCAGAACGCACTGGAGAGCGGGGCGGAACACCATCCCCATCCCAACCTTCCCCTTGAAGGGGAAGGAGTAAAGAGCGGATCGCGCTCATGTCGTCGCCTCGACGATGGCTTCGCGCGTCACGCATGCGAGCAGCTCAAGCTGCGCATCGTCCACGCAATACGGCGGCATCCAGTACAGCACGTCGCCGAGCGGGCGCAGCACCACGCCGCGCTCAAGCGCGGCGCGATAGGCACGCAGGCCGACGCGCAGCGATGGATCGAACGGCTTCGCCTTGTCGCCGTTCCCGGTCAGTTCGAACGCCACGACCATGCCGGCCTGGCGCACGTCGGCGACATGCGGCAGCCCGGCCAAGGGTTTCGCCAGCGCGGCCATCTTCGCGGCCGTGATGCGGTTGCGTTCGAGCACGCCGTCCTGTTCGAAGATCGCGAGCGAGGCGAGCCCCGCGGCGCAGGCCAATGGATTGCCGGTGTAGCTGTGCGAATGCAGGAAGGCGCGTTCGCGCGAATCGTCGAGGAAGCCGTCGTACAGCGCCTGCGTCGCCAGCACCGCCGACAGTGGCAGGAAGCCGCCGGTCAGGCCCTTCGACAGGCACAGGAGATCGGGCTGCACGCCGGCCTGTTCGCAGGCGAACATGGTCCCGGTACGGCCGAAGCCGGTGGCGATTTCGTCCGCGATGAGGAACACGCCATGCACGTCGCAGAGTTCGCGCGCACGGCGCAGGTACACCGGATCGTGCATGCGCATGCCGCCGGCGCATTGCAGCCGCGGTTCCAGGATCAACGCGCAGACCTCGCCGACATGTTCGTCCAGCAGTCGCGCCAGCGCGTCGGCCGCGTCCTCGGCGGCGCCGGCCGCGGATTGCCCGTCGCGTGCTGCGTAGGCGTCGGGCGAGGGCGCGAACAGCGATTCGACCAGCAGCGGGGCATACACGCGGCGGTACAGCGGGATATCGCCGACCGAGAGCGCGCCGATGGTTTCGCCGTGGTAGCCGTTCTGCAGGGCGACGAACTTCGTGCGCCGGGTTTCGCCGGCATTGCGGTACCAGTGGAACGCCATCTTCAGCGCGACTTCCACCCCGGCCGAACCGTTGTCGGCGTAGAACACCTTCGCGAGCGGCGCGCGCCCCGGTTCCGTCGGCGCGATCGCGAGCAGCTTTTCCGCCAGTTCGATCGCCGGCCGGTGCGAGAACCCGGCAAGCATCACCTGTTCCAGCGTACCGGCCTGGCGGGCGATGGCCGCGGCGATGCGCGGTTCGGCGTGGCCGTGGATGTTGGTCCACCAACTCGAGACCGCGTCGAGGTAGCGGCGGCCGTCGAAACCATGCAGCCATGCGCCTTCGCCACGCTCGATCGGCACCAGCGGCAGCGTATCCGGATGCTCGCGCATCTGCGTGCACGGGTGCCAGAGCACGGCCAGGTCGCGCGAACGCCAGCCGCCGGCGTCCGCTATCATTCCCGCAGCATGAAGCCCGTTATGCATCCGCGCATTATTCCCCTTTCCCCCGTGTCCCGCGCGCCCGTGCAGGCCGCGCGATGAACATGCCCGGCAAGGGCGGACGCCCGTTGCCGACCATCCACGGCGTGGTCGCGGAGGATTCGGGACCGTACCGGATGGAATGGCTGGACCTGGAGTTCGGCAACGGCGAACGCCGCCGCTACGAGCGCCTCGCCAGCCGTGGCCACGGCGCGGTGGTGGTGGTGCCGCTGCTCGACGACGACACCGTGCTGCTCGCGCGCGAATACGCCGCCGGCGTGCATCGCTACGAACTGGGACTGGTGAAGGGCCGCATCGACAAGGGCGAAACCGCGCTCGAGGCCGCGAACCGCGAGTTGCAGGAAGAAATCGGCTACGGCGCGCATTCGCTGCGGGAGCTGCGCACGTTGACGCTGTCGCCGGGCTACATGGGCCACGTGACGCAGCTCGTGCTCGCGCGCGACCTGTATCCGCAGCGGCTTCCCGGCGACGAGCCGGAGGAGATCGAGGTGGTGCCGTGGAAACTGGACGCGTTGCACGAGTTGATGCTGCGCGAGGATTTTTCCGAAGGGCGCTCGATCGCGGCGCTGTTCATTGCACGGGAGTGGTTGCAGCATGGCGGGAAATGACATCGCTGGTTTGCACGAAGGGGTGATCGCGCTGGCGCGGGACGCGGCGGCGAAGATCATGGAGGTCTACGAAAGCGAATTCGCGGTGCAGCACAAGGACGATCGTTCGCCGCTGACCGCGGCCGACCTCGCCTCGCACCACTGCATCCTCGCCGGCCTCGAACAACTCGCGCCGGACATCCCGGTGCTGTCCGAGGAATCGGCCGAGGACGTGCCTTCGGAAGTGCGACGCACGTGGCGCAAGCTTTGGCTGGTCGATCCGCTCGACGGCACCCGCGAGTTCATCAAGCGCAACGGCGAATTCACCGTCAACATCGCGCTCATCGAGGACGGCATTCCGGTGTTCGGCGTGGTCCAGCAGCCCACGACCGGCGCGCTGTGGTGGGGCGCTCGCGGCAAGGGCGCGTTCAAGCGCAATGGCGATGTCGATGCGCCGCTGCGCGTGCGCAAGCCTGCGACCGCGCCGCTGCGCGTTGCCGCCAGCCGTTCGCACCGCGACGAACGCACCGAGGCCTTCATGGCGAAGATGGGGGATGTCGAACCGATCGGCGTCGGTTCCTCGCTCAAGTTCTGCATGCTCGCCGAAGGCGCGATCGACGTGTACCCGCGCTTCGCCCCGACCAGCGAATGGGATACCGGGGCCGCGCAATGCGTGGTCGAAGCCGCCGGCGGCGCCGTCGTCGATCCGCGCGGTCGCCCGCTTTCCTACAACCAGCGCGACACCATCCTCAACGGCGATTTCATCGCCCTCGGCGACACCGCGTTGCCGTGGCGGGACTGGCTCGATGGCTGAGGGCGACATCGCGCGGCTGCTGGCGATTATGGCCGCGCTGCGCGATCCGAAGTCTGGCTGCCCGTGGGACGTGCAGCAGGATTTCGCCAGCATCGCGCCGTACACCATCGAGGAAGCCTACGAAGTCGCCGATGCCATCGGTCGCGGCGATCTCGGCGACCTGCGCGAGGAACTCGGCGACCTGCTGCTGCAGGTGGTGTTCCATGCGCGCATGGCCGAGGAGCAGGGCGCGTTCGCGTTCGCCGACGTGGTGGCCGCGATCAGCGACAAGATGGAACGCCGGCATCCGCACGTGTTCGCGGGCGCGACGGTGGAGGATGCCGAAGCGCAGACGCGCGAATGGGAAGAACACAAGCGCCGCGAACGCGAGGCCAACGGCGATGCGGATCGTTCCGCGCTCGCCGGCATCGCCCGCGGCCTGCCGGAATGGCAGCGCGCGGTGAAGCTGCAGAAGCGCGCGGCGCGGGTCGGCTTCGACTGGCCTTCGCACGCGCCGGTGATCGACAAGCTGCACGAGGAAATCGACGAAGTGCGCGCGGAATTCGAAGCCGTCGCCGCGGATCCGGGCGATGCGGCCGCGCGCGACCGGCTCGAGGACGAGCTCGGCGACCTGCTGTTCGTCGCCGCCAACCTGACCCGCCACGCCAAGGTGGATTTCGGCGCTGCATTGCGCCGCGCCAATGCCAAGTTCGAGCGTCGCTTCCGCGCGATGGAACGCCTGGCCGCGGGCGACGGCACCGACTTGTCGGCGCTGCCGCTGGAGGCGCAGGATCGCTATTGGGATCGGGCCAAGGCGGACGAAAAATCCGGACGGTAGGAGCGCTCTCGAGCGCGACTGTCGGACATCGCGGGAAACGGTCGCGACTTCCGTCGCTCCTACAGGAACAGGAGAGGAACATGCAGCGCTTCGCCAGCTTCCGCGAGTTCTACCCGTTCTACCTCGGCGAGCACCGCAACCGCACGTGCCGGCGCCTGCATTTCGCCGGCAGCAGCCTCGCGCTCGGTTTCGTCCTGCTCGCCGTGCTGCGCGCCGATGCGTGGTGGCTGCTGGCGGCCTTGCTGTCCGGCTACGCGTTCGCGTGGGTGGGGCACTTCTTCTTCGAGAAGAACCGCCCGGCGACGTTCAAGCACCCGTTCTATTCCTTCGCCGGCGATTGGGTGATGTTCAAGGACATCTTCGTCGGCAAGATTCCATTCTAGCGATGCGTTTCACCCTCTCCCGGCCTTCGGCCACCCTCTCCCATCGAGGGAGAGGGAAAGCACTCGCCATCACTCCTTGAAGATCAGCAGCGCCGCGACCACGATCAGGGCGAAGCCGGCCCAGTGGTTCCATTTCAGCGGCTGGCCCAGGTACCAGGTCGAGAAGCCGGCGAACACCAGCAGGGTGATGACCTCCTGCATGCCCTTGAGCTGCGGCGCGGAATAAACCGCGCTGCCGAGGCGGTTGGCCGGCACCTGCAGCAGGTATTCGAAGAAGGCGATGCCCCAACTGGCGAGGATCACCAGCAACAAGGGCGCGGAACGGTACTTGAGGTGGCCGTACCAGGCGAAGGTCATGAAGATGTTGGAACCGACCAGCAGCAGGATCGGCAGGTAACGGGCGAGGGTCATGGAGCCTCCGGATCGGCACGCGCATCATGCCTTCACGCGACCTGCACCCGTAGCCCGGCACCTTTCACAAAGCTGAAGGACAGGGGCGGAGTCATGCGCGAAGGACAGGAACCGGGAGGCCTCGTGTTGATCGTCGAGGACAACCGCAACATCTCCGAGATGGTCGGCGAATACCTCGAAGGCCGTGGTTTCGAGGTCGATTTCGCCGCCGACGGGCTCGACGGCTACCGCCTCGCCGTCGAGAACAGCTACGACGTGATCGTGCTCGACCTGATGCTGCCGCGGCTCGATGGCATCGAGGTGTGCAAGCGCCTGCGCGAGGAAGCGCGCAAGTCGACCCCGATCCTGATGCTCACCGCGCGCGACACGCTGGACGAAAAGCTCACCGGGCTGTCCGCCGGCGCCGACGACTACCTGACCAAGCCGTTCGCGATCCAGGAGCTGGAGGCGCGGCTGCGGGTGCTGATCCGGCGCGAGCGCCGCCAGGTCGGTTCCGAGGTGCTGAAGGTCGGCGACCTCGTGCTCGACCCGGCTTCGCTGCGCGCCACCCGCGGCGGCAACGAACTGCAGCTCTCGCCGATCGGACTGAAGCTGCTCACCATCCTCATGCGCGAATCGCCGCGCGTGGTCAGCCGCCAGGACATCGAGCGCGAGATCTGGGGCAACAGCCTCCCGGATTCCGACACCCTGCGCAGCCACCTCTACAACCTGCGCAAGATCATCGACAAGCCGTTCGACAAGCCGCTGCTGCACACGGTGCAGAGCGCGGGCTACCGCATCGCCGACATCGAACGCCCTCCCGCGTGACCTGGTCGGCCCGAAGATGCCCGACCGCGCCCCGGAACGCCTGCACCGCAAACTGCGGTGGGTCTTCATCTCGCAGGCGTTCATCGCCAGCCTGGTGATGGCGCTCGGCCTGATCTACGGCGGCGCCTACCTGCGCGACCGGATGCTGCAGGACAGGCTGGAAAGCGAAGCGTCGCAAACATGGGCGGCCGTCGATCAGGACGAGGACGCGCGCCCTTCCCGCAGCCTTGGCATCACCAGCTGGATGGTGCCCGCGGGCGGGAAGGGAGACGCCGCCCTGCCCCCGGAACTGCGCGGATACGAGCCGGGAATGCATCGCATCGCGGATGGCCGGCGTTGGGTCTACGTCAGCGAACGCGGCGACAGGCGCCTGGTGCTTGCGCTGCAGCCGCGCACCGCCAACCGCATCGCGCTTTACAACACATTGCTGGCGTTGCTGCTCGCGGTCGCCTGCATCGTCGCGATCGCGCGGCTCGGCTACCGTCGCAGCAAGGTCGCGGTGGCGCCGGTGGCGCAGCTGGCCGACGCGGTGGTGAACTGGGATCCGACCGTATCGGACGAACATCAGTTCGACCGCATCGACGACGGCGCGGAACCGGTGGCCGAGGTCGAACAGTTGCGGACGTCGCTGCGCACGCTGTCCCTGCGCATGCGCGATTACGTCGAACGCGAGCGCGACTTCACCCGCGATGCCAGCCACGAACTGCGGACGCCGCTGACCGTGGTGCGCGTCGCCAGCGACCTGCTCGGGCAGGAACGGAACCTGAGCGAGCGCGGCGAGCGTTCGCTGCGGCGCATCGGCAATGCCGTGCGCGAAATGGAGGAACTCGTCGATGCCTTCCTCGTGCTCGCGCGGCACCCGGACATCCCGCTCGACCGCGACGAGGTCGATGTCGCCGAGGTCGCGCACGAGCAGGCCGCGCTGGCGCTGCCGTTGCTGGAAGGCAAGCAGGTAGTGCTCGACGTGGTCGAACATGCCCGGCCCCGGGTGCAGGCGCCGCTGCGCGTGCTCGGGGTGATGCTGGCGCAACTGCTGCGCAACGCCTGCGCGCATACCGAAGAGGGCCGGATCGAAGTACGGGTCGAAGCCGACCGGGTCGAAGTCGAGGACAGCGGGGCGGGCATGGACGCGGCGACGCTCGCGCGCGCGTTCCAGCCGTTCTTCCGCGGCACCGGATCCGCGGCCACGGGCAAGGGCCTCGGCCTGCACGTGGTGCAGCGCCTGGCCGAACGCATGGGTTGGGGCATCGAATTGCACAGCTCGCCCGGCGCGGGCACGACCGCAACGGTGCGTTTCGCCGGCTGAGCAGGTCAACGCCTGCCGCGCGCACGCGTTGTCGTAACGGACCTCCTTCCCATCGAGACCGCGTCCCCGTGTCGAATCCCCCACCGAAACCGCCGCTCCGTCGTGGTCGCCGCCCGGGTCGCCCGCTCGCCATCGTGGCGGTGCTGGTCGTCCTCGCCCTCGGCGCGGGCTGGTTCTGGCATCGGCACCAGGCCGCGGCCGCGCAGGGCGGCTACCGCACCGAGGCCGTGCAGCGCGGCGACATCCGCGTGGCGATTTCCTCCACCGGCACGCTGAGCGCGATTTCCACCGTCACCGTCGGCAGCCAGATCTCCGGCCAGGTCACCGACGTGCTGGTCGACTTCAACAGCCACGTCAGGAAAGGCGACGTGTTGGCGCGCATCGACCCCAGCACCTACGAGGCGCAACTGGAGCAGGGCAATGCGCAGATCGCGAGCGCGCGCGCGCAGTACGCGCAGGCGCAGGCCACGCTGCGCAATGCGCAAGCCGATTACGCGCGCAAGGCAGACCTCGGCGGGCAACAACTCGTGTCGAAGAGCGATGTCGACCTGGCCCGCGCCGCGCTCGACCAGGCCCGCGCGCAGGTCAATTCGGCGCAGGCCTCGATCAACCAGCAGACCGCGTCGCTGAAGAACACCCAGGTCAACATCGACCGCGCGGTGATCCGCTCGCCGGTGGACGGCGTGGTGCTGACCCGCAGCATCGAGCCGGGCCAGACCGTGGCCGCGAGCCTGCAGGCGCCGGAGCTGTTCACCATCGCCGAAGACCTGTCGAAGATGCAGATCGAGCTGGCCGTCGACGAATCCGACATCGGCCAGGTCAAGGCCGGGCAGGCGGTGGGTTTCAGCGCCGATGCGTTTCCGGATCGCCAATTCAAGGGCGTGGTCGAGCAGGTGCGGCTGGCCGCGACCACGGCCAACAACGTGGTCACCTACCCGGTGATCGTCACCGTCGACAACAGCGACGGCACCTTGTTGCCGGGCCTGACGGTCAATGCGGAAATCGAAGTCAGCAAGCGCGCGAACGTGCTGAAGCTCGGCAACGCGGCATTGCGCTTCAAGCCGTCCGATGGTTCGCCGCTGGCCGACCTGCAACCGGCGGGACCGGGACAGCAGGCGCAGTCCGGCGATCGCGGCGCGGGCAGCGGCAACATGGCCGGCGACCTGCAGGACCTCGCCGGCACGCTGGGGTTGAACGCCGCGCAGAAGGCCGCGTTCGACGCCGCGCTGGAACAGATGCGGCAGCGCCAGGCCGAACGCGCGGCGCAACAGGCGCAGGGCGGACAGCCCCCGCAGCAGGGCGGCAGTCGCCTGTTCGGTGGTGGCCCGCGTTTCGGCGGCCAGGGCGGAACGCCCGATGCCAGCATGCAGGCGCAGATGCGCGCGCGCATGCGCGATCGATTCAACCAGCAGTTCGCCGCGTTCACCGCCACCCTCGACGACACGCAGAAATCGAAGTGGAACGCCGCGATGGAAGCGCAACTCAACGCCAAGCGCGTGACCGTCTACAAGCTCGCGAACGGCAAGCCCGTGGCGGTGACGGTGCGGCTCGGCGCCAGCGACGGCAGCAGCACCGAAGTCTCCGGGCCCGGCATCGCCGAGGGGGACCAGGTCATCACCGGCGAACGCTCGGCGACGGAGGCGAAGTGATGGCCGCGGCCGACGCGGTGCCGGTGATCCGCACCGACAAGCTGGGCAAGGTCTATTCCGCCGGCACCGAAGCCGAAGTGGTCGCGCTCAAGGGCGTGGACCTGCGGATCATGCCGGGCGAATTCGTCGCGATCATGGGCCCATCGGGTTCCGGCAAGTCGACGCTGATGAATCTGATCGGTTGCCTCGACACGCCGACGTCCGGCAGTTACGAGTGCGATGGCATCGATGTTTCCACGCTCGATGCGGAGGAACTGGCAACGCTGCGCCGCGACAAGATCGGCTTCGTGTTCCAGGGCTTCCACCTGTTGCCGCGCATGGATGCGACCGACAACGTCGCGATGCCGCTTGGCTATGCGGGCGTCCCGCATGCGGAGCGCCGGGAACGCGCGCTGGCCTCGCTGGCCTCGGTCGGCCTCGGCGAGCGCGCCGGGCACAAACCGAACGAACTCTCCGGCGGACAGCAACAGCGCGTGGCGATCGCCCGCGCGCTGGTCAACCATCCGCCGATCCTGCTCGCAGACGAACCCACCGGCGCGCTGGATTCGAAAACCGGCGAGGAAATCCTCGCGCTGTTCAAGCAACTGCGCGACGACGGCCATACCGTAATCCTCATCACCCACGATGCGCAGGTGGCCGCGCACGCCGACCGTACCTACGAGATGCACGACGGGGAACTGCATGCAGCCTGATCAGCGCATTTGCTTTTGCTCGTCATCCCGGCGAAAGCCGGGATCCAGCGTCTTGGCTCTTCAGATGGATTGTCTCGGTTTGGACGAAAGTCACTGGATTCCCGCTTTCGCGGGAATGACGGACGGAGAGAGGGCGCTGCCATGAACTTCATCGACATCCTGCGCACGGCCTTCTTCGCGTTGCGCGGCAACTGGATGCGCAGCGCGCTGACGTCGCTGGGCGTGATCATCGGCATCGCCGCGGTGATCGTGATGGTGTCGATCGGCCAGGGCACGCAGGCGGAAATCGACAAGATGGTGTCGGGCCTGGGTTCGCAGCGGCTGGACATCGGCGGCGCCGGCGGCATGGGTCCGGGCGGCGCGCGCCTCGCGCAGGGCAGCCGCTGGAGCTTGAACGACGGCGACGTCGAGGCGATCCGCAACGAAGTGCCGGAAGTGCAGTACGCGGCCGGCTCGCTGCGCGGCAGCACCCAGGTCGTCTACGCCGAGAACAACGCGTCCACGCAGTGGCAGGGCGTGCAGGCGGACTGGTTCGCGATCAACGACTGGCAAGTCGCGCAGGGCGACGGTTTCGAGGCCGGCGACTACGGCGGCAGCACCAAGCCGGTGATCATCGGCGACACCGTGCGCAAGGAACTGTTCGGCGACGACGACGGCATCGGCCAGACCGTGCGCCTCGGGCGCGTGCCATTCACCGTGGTCGGCGTGCTCGCGGCCAAGGGGCAGGGCGGTTTCGGCCAGGACCAGGACGACGTGGTAGTCGTTCCGCTGGAAGTCGCGCGCCGCCGCCTGTCGAGTTCGCAATCGATGCCGCCCGGCGCGGTGCAGCAGATCTCGGTCGGCGTGGACAGCGCGAAGAACCTCGACAGCGCGCAGAGCGAGATCGAAAGCCTGCTGCGCCAGCGGCACAAGATCGAACCCGGCGCCGACGACGATTTCGCGGTGCGCAACATCAGCCAGATCGTCGCCACGCGCACCGCCACGACGAATTTGATGTCGAAACTGCTCGGCGCGGTCGCCGGCATCTGCCTGGTCATCGGCGGCATCGGCATCATGAACATCATGCTGGTATCGGTGACCGAACGCATCCGCGAGATCGGCCTGCGCATGGCGGTCGGTGCCGGTCCCTCCGACGTGCGCCGGCAGTTCCTCGCCGAAGCGATGCTGATCTCGCTGATCGGTGGCGTCATCGGCATCGGCATCGGCGTGGTCGGCGCGCTGATCGTCAGCAAGCTCGGCGACCTGCCGGTGCAACTCGACGCCAAGGTGGTGACGCTGGCGGCGGCGTTCTCGATCTGCACCGGCCTGTTCTTCGGCTACTACCCGGCGCGCAAGGCCAGCCTGCTCGATCCGATCGAAGCGTTGCGGCAACAGTGAACCCGGCGGGGCGGGGCGGTATCCTTGCCGCCTCGACCGCCCCGGATTCCGCGATGAACGCTGCCGCTCCCACCGCACTCGTGCTCCACGGCGGCGCCGGCGTCATCGAACGCGCGGACCTGTCCGCCGAGGACGAACGCGGCATCCGCGAGGCGCTCGCGCATGCGCGCGACGCCGGCGAAGCGGTGCTGCGCGACGGCGGCAGCGCGCTCGACGCGGTCGAAGCCACGGTGGTAGCGCTGGAGGAATCGCCGCATTTCAACGCCGGCAAGGGATCAGTGTTCAATGCCGACGGCAAGCACGAACTCGATGCCTCGATCATGGACGGCGCCACGTTGCGCGCCGGTGCGGTCGCGGGCGTCACCGACGTGCGCAACCCGGTCGTGCTCGCGCGCAGGGTGATGGAGGATTCGCCGCACGTGATGCTGATCGGCGCGGGCGCGTCGCGCTTCGCCGACCAGTTCGACGACATCGAACGCGTGGCGAACGACTGGTACGACACGCCCCACCGCCTGCAGCAGTTACGCGAGGAACAGGCACGCGAACGCGCGGCGGTTGAAGGCGAAGCGGAAAACCTGCGCGGCAAATATTTCGGCACCGTCGGCGCGGTTGCGCTGGATGCGAATGGCCATCTCGCCGCAGCGACCTCGACCGGCGGCATGACCAACAAGCGCTGGGGCCGCGTCGGCGATACGCCGGTGATCGGCGGCGGCACCTATGCCGATGCGCGCTGCGGCGTGTCCGCGACCGGCTGGGGCGAATTCTTCCTGCGCCTCGCGGTGGCCCACGACATCTGTGCGCGCGTCGCCTATCGCGGCGATTCGCTGCGACAGGCGGCGGACGACGTGATCCTGCGCGCATTGCCGGCGCTCGGCGGCGACGGTGGCGCGATCGCGATCGACCGCGCTGGCAACATCGCGATGCCGTTCAATACCTCGGGCATGTACCGCGCATGGGTGAAGCCGGATGGAACGCGCGGAGTCGCGATTTTCGGGGATGAGGACTAGCGGCAGTGGGTAATGAAAATTGTGAATCCATTACGACTGGCCGCCCTATGAAACGCGATTTGTCTGCTCAAATTCTGCTGGGATACGTCGGATGCAGCGTCGCTCTTGCGCTTTCCAGTCCACTGATTCCGTTAGCGTTTCCGTGGCTAACGGATCTTCCGACCGTGAATACACTAGCTGCCAATGGTGCTAGGGAATCTGAAGTCCTCGCCTATTTTTCGCTCATGTGGGGTCTGTTGCCGGTCATGCTCGCTGCAATGATGATCTGGTCGCCAGGGCCGACAAAGATCGCGTTGGAAAGCAGTGTGGAGCGCTTGTTATTCTTCAGCGTCTTCAATGTACTCGTGATTCCGTTATTTATCTGGATATTGTGCTTCATCGGCCAAGACACAGGCGGGGTTCGGCTGAAGGGGATGATCTACCTGTCGTCGCATTCGAGGATCGGGCTCGGGCTCATCTATGGCTTTGCATTCGATGGTCTATTGATTCTCTTGTTTGGCCTCTTGTTCGCGTTGCCAAGGCTTTGGTTCTTGCGTATTCAGAATCCTAGATAGCTGGTTCTTAATCCACGCGGCCGACTGCATAAACAAAAACGGAGCCTTTCGGCTCCGTTTTCGCATTCCACATGCTGACCTGAATCAACCCGCCGCGCGATGCTCGTTGTGTGCCGCGGACAGGCGCTTCATCAGCGGCAGCACCGCAATTGCAATCACCGTGCAAAGCAGCGCCGCGAAGCCGAGCTTGTTGAACAGGCTGGCGTAGATCGGCAGGCTCGCCACCGGATCGGTGAGCTGGTCGCCGGAAATGCTCGCCCAGGACGCGACCACGCCGCCGAGGTACTGCGAAATGCCCGAGGCGACGAAGTA
>Ga0075163_10001534_pt1 | contig 31108 bp, 25 predicted proteins | sample JI1023141ADNA_FD_71478 | JGI IMG/M metagenome (GOLD analysis project Ga0075163, IMG submission 71478) | Wastewater effluent complex algal communities from Wisconsin, to seasonally profile nutrient transformation and Carbon sequestration -... | ecosystem: Engineered > WWTP > Effluent > Algae...
TGTTTCCGATGGTGATCGCGGAAAAGCGCGGCAAGATGCGCGAGGTGTTTTTGTTTGGCATCGCGATGCTGGTGGCGGCGCTGATTTTTGGCGGCGTGACCGGCGGCACGTCGTTGACGCTTTTGGCGATCTTGTTGTTTTTGTTCTTTTTTGCGTTCAACTTGCTCGAATCAATGCAGCCTTCGCTGGTGTCGCGCCTTGCTCCGCCTGCGGTGAAAGGTTTTGCGCTGGGTGTGTTCGGAACGACGCGCGCCGCCGGATTTTTCATCGGCGGCATTGTCGGCGGTGCAGTGTCGAAGCATTTTGGCAATAATGCGGTGTTTTATGTGTGCGCCGCGCTCGCGGCGATCTGGTTCGTGGCGGCTTTCTCGATGCAACCGCCACCTGTTAAATCGAAGGAGAAATAAGCATGGCATCCGTTAATCGTGTCACCCTCATCGGCAACTTGGGGCGCGACCCCGAAATGCGCTATCTGCCCAGCGGCGAAGCCGTGGCAACCTTCTCAGTGGCGACCACTGAGCAGTGGAAAGACAAGCAAGGCGGCAAGCAAGAACGCACCGACTGGCACCGTATTGAATTCATCGGTCGCACGGCCGAAGTCTGCGGCGAATACCTGAAAAAAGGCGCGCCGGTTTACATCGAAGGTCGTATTCAGTACGACAAGTGGACCGACAAAGAAGGCGTCGAAAAAACGATGACCAAGATTCGCGGCGACCGCATGCAAATGCTCGGCGGCCGCACCGGCGGTGGCGGCAGCGATGCGTCGTACGACGACGGCGGTAGCAGCAGCAACGACCGCGGCGACCGCGGCGGCTCAACGCCACGCACGACCGGCCAGCCGATGGGCTCTGGCTCCGCTGCTGGCGCACCGAAAAAAGCGAAGCTTGACGATTTCGACGACGATATCCCGTTCTAAAATACACCTAAGACCATTAGTGTAAAAAATAGCCCACAAAGGCCCCGCAATAGCGGGGCCTTTTTCATTTGTAATCTAAAAACTTATGTAAAGTTTCTTTGTATCGGAATTTGGAATGTGTTACCTTGAAAACCGTATCGTTTTATCAAGAAGAAAACGTTTTCAATGCGGCGCAGGAAATTCCAGATCCAAAGCTTCGTGATGCAAAGTGGGGAGCGATACTGTCTACTGTTTGACAAGACTACCGGCACGCCGGTGTTCTACCCAAACCTGTTCGTGACGACTCAGGTGAGAAACAAATCCAATTCGGTCGCTGCGATGGAGGCAGCTTTATCCGGCATCAACGTTCTGCTGAGTTTTTGCGATGAGCGCGGAATCGATTTGACCACCCGTTTTTTGAAGCGGGAGTTCTTTTCCCTCGGCGAGCTTGATGCGATCCGTGACTACTGCCAGCAGGATTTTGGCAAGAGACGTATTGAATTGCTTGAAAAAGTTGTGTCCATCACTTCGAAAGTCGCGCAGAAGCCCACTCGCAAAACCGGTCTCGCGACCGAATACATGCGGCTTTCACACATTGCCAAGTATGTGGAATGGTTGGCGACGATCTTGCTGGAAGGCGCTGTTGATCGCAAGACCTCGCTGGACATCGCAAAAATGAAAAAGGGGTTGGAATCGCGGCGACCTTCAGGGAAGGGACGTAATCAAGTACGCAGAGAAAAAGGACTTACGCGTGAACAAGAAGAAGCCCTGCTGGAAATGGTTCGACCTGGCTCAGAGCGCAATCCGTTTGCAGACGAAGCCAGCCAGGTCCGCAATCAGCTAATAATTTATTTGCTACTGCACTTGGGTATTCGCAGTGGTGAGTTGCTCAATATCAGGGTGTCGGATGTTGATTGGTCAAGCAACCAGATTGTCATCGCACGGCGAGCCGATGAAAAAATGGACCCACGGCGCAGGCAACCTTTGGTCAAGACTCTGGATCGGCGATTGCCGCTCAAAGACACGCTTGTTCAGGCGATGCACCGCTATGTGATTTATTTCCGGCGAAAGGTCCCCGGCGCAAAGAAGCACGAATACTTGTTGGTGACGCACAAGTCAGGCCCAACCCAAGGACAACCGATGTCGCGATCAACTTTGGTCAAGGTGGTCAACATGGTGGCGGCGGCTGAATCGAGCCTTGCCTCCTTGCATACTCATGAACTGCGCCACACATGGAACAACCGGTTTTCAGATTACATGGATTCCAAAGTGGGTGCGCCAAAACCAGAAGAACAGGAAAGCCAGCGCTCTTACCTGCAAGGCTGGAAACCCGACTCAGGAACTGCCGCGACCTACACCAAACGATTCACGCGCGAGAAGGCGATTGAGGCGAGTCTCAAGTTACAAGATGGCATAGCTAGGGTTCCGGAGAATTTACAGAATGAATGATGAGATCGAAGCGGGTGCGTTCAAAGGATCGACCAATCGAATTGATTTGCCTAGCCTGACAACGGAGGGCACACGGCATCAGTCAAGGGCAGGATACTGGTTTAATGAGGATGAGCCGAGTTGGAATTTGGACAAAGATAATGCTGTTCAGATCGAACGCTTTCGAGCAACTCTTAGTAGCGATTCATTGAGAGGATTCATATCCACACTCGCAAACTACGCGCGAACCATGTCTGGATCGCATACGCGAAACATTGCCGATCGATGTTCAGCCATGATTACCGAGACCGGGGCAGATTCGTTCAACACTACGGCATTAATTAACTACCGCGCATTGCTAGACCGCGAGAATGAATGGAAGTTGGGCACCATTCGTGGCTTCTTATTCAAGTGGCACGACCTTGGCTATCCGGGTGTTGGGGAGGATGTGATCGAGCTGTTGGAAAGTTGGACCTTAAGAGGCAATAGCAAGGGCGATGCGGTCAAGCGCCTTGATCCCAACCATGGGCCCCTTACCGACAATGAATTGTTAGCGTTCAATGAGGGTGTGGTCCGTGCCTTTGAGCAATCCAAAATCTCGTTGCAAGCACTAGCACTTTGTTTGTTGATAAGTCACACCGGGCGACGTCCCATTCAGATTACCCATACGAGGATTTGCGACCTGGACGGATCCAAGGTGAATAAAAAGGGGGAGCAGCTGTTCCTCATCCACATTCCTCGGGCCAAGCAGCGCGGGGAAGTGTTCCGGGACAGCTTCAAAACCTTTGCAATGACGATTGAACTTTGGACTGTTCTTACCGCACATCGGAAAAGTGTCGTTGCGTCAATCGAACGGATTTTGGGGTACCAACTTCACGAGGCGGATCGAGCAGCGTTACCACTATTTACAGATCTTGAAGCGTTTGAAGGAATTGAATCAGTGAAGCAGTTGCGCTCGCTCCTCGCAACGGACAACCTTCACCTGCAGTCTGACGACGTAACTGCCGCACTGAAGAAGGTCGTTAAGGCGGCGCGGATAACGTCAGAGCGAACGGGCAAACTCATGGACCTTGTCGCCACGCGCTTTCGCTATACCAAGGGCACCCGAGCGGCGAGGGAGGGATTCGGGAAAATGGTGGTCGCAGAGCTTCTCGATCACACGGATACCCAGAACGTCGATGTCTATACGCAAAACGTACCTGAGCACGCGCAGGCACTGAACAAGGCGATGGCCCTGCAGTTGGCCCCTTACGCGCAAGCGTTTCAAGGCGTTCTGGTGGATCGCGAATCCGACGCAAAACGAGGTGGTGACCTAGCCAATCGGATCAAGTTTAAAGGGCAAAACACAGCTACGTGCGGGCAGTACGGTTTCTGTGGCGCTAACGCTCCTATTCCTTGTTACACCTGCCAACACTTCCAACCCTGGTTGGAGGGGCCGCATGAAGACGTTCTCGCAGACTTGCTGGCGGAACGAGAAGAGGTAGCGCAAATAACTGGCGATAACGCGATGGCTGCGGTGAATGATCGAACCATCTTTGCTGTGGTCAACGTCATTCAACGATGCCACACTCGCCGCGCCGAGCTAGAAAAAGTGGGCAAGTAGGCAGGCAAATCATGGCGGATCTCAAATACTTTGCGCCGAGGGCCGAACTCGCCGCCTCCGAAAATCTTGGCGAATTCATCCGCATGTGTCGCGAGGATTTGACCGTCTTCGGCTCGACTCTCAACTGGGATGCGACGAGTTGGCCTCGCGTAATGACTTTCACAACGTTGGGTACCCAAAGCCGAGGCTATCGCGAGTCCGATCGGATGAACAGCGGATTCATAGACTTCGCTAAGGCCTACTTTCGCTATCAGCAGGGGCATAAGCCAACAGGAGCAAAGAATGAATGCAGGGCCTTGCGATTGATCGAAGCGGCGCTGCTTCAAGTCAAGAATTTGGCCGATGTCGCACGAATTGATATTGCAGTTCTCGACGAGGCAGCGGCGTTGGCCAGGGGCCACTACTTGCCCGGCGCGGCCTATCACGGTGGGCGAGAAATTGAAAGGCTGGCTCGGTTCATATCGGAAAAGCAACTAATTGCAACGGACGTCAGCACCTGGAAAAACCCAATCAAGAGAGAGCGCGACGTCACCATTCAAACAGGAAGCAAGGCGAAAGCCCGCCAAGACGAGAAGCTGCCACGCCAAGAGGCGATGGAAGCGCTCGCAGAAATATTTGCAAGTAACCCAACCAACCCCAAAGACATCTTCACGTCCAGTACCTTTGCGATGACCCTGTGCGCCCCGTCGCGCATCTCTGAAATATTGGAATTACCTGTGGATTGCGAAGTGGAAATAGCCGACTCGCAAGGCGTTGTTCAGTACGGATGGCGCTTTTACTCGGGAAAGGGTTTCGAAGGAGATATCAAATGGATTCCGCAAGTAATGGTTCCGATTGCCAAGGAGGCAGTCCGGCGAATTCGTGCGATGACCGATGAGCCCAGAAAGCTGGCAGCGTGGATTGACACGAATCGAGACACGCCCTATCGACACCCCGATTGCCCTGATGTGGCGGATGACGAGCCGTTGACAGTTTTTCAGGCATGTGCATTCTTGGGACTTGGGAGAGAAACAGCCAGGGTTTGCAAACAAAGGCTCTTTGGGGCAAAACTGGCAACAAAAGACAATGTGCATACATTGAATAGCCTATGGCAATCGACGTTAGCTAATCAGCCGCAGGAGCACCCTTGGCTGAATCAGCAAAAGCGAATGAAGTACCGTGACGCACTCTTCTGCATGACCCGCAATCTCATTGGGGATCAGCGCGGGACGAGCCCTGTGATTCTTTGGGCACCCGGCGTCAACGTTTTCAATAACACCCTGTCCCCGCGTGAATTACTCGGACAACATGAAAGCATCTTTGATCGCTATGGATACAAAAACGGGGAAGGGGAACGGCTAAAGTTGACCTCACATCAAGCCCGTCATCTTCTGAGTACGCTCGCCAATCGAGGGGGGCTTTCTCAGGAGCAACTCGCCAAATGGGCTGGACGCGCAGACCAGAAGCACAACCGCGTCTACAACCACATAAGCGAGTGGGAGATGGTTGCAAAGGCCGAAGCCCTGGATACCACGCTCACGCTCTTTGGCCCCAAAGGGGAAGTGAGCCGGCATGTTCCGCTGACAACGCAGGAAGTCAATTTGATGGAGCGCGGTGCGTTGCACGTCAGCGTCTGGGGAGTGTGTAGCCATGATTTCATCATGTCGCCCTGCGAAAAATTTCGCGACTGTCTCAACTGTGAAGAGCACGTGTGCATCAAGGGACCAGGAAAAGAAAACAACGATCGTCTGAAACGTATCAAGGATCGCTTGGCTCAGGTTGAACAAGACTACGACGCGGCTAGACACGCGTCGACCAACGGAGATGCCGGTGCTGATCGCTGGTTTGAATACCATCAGAAGACAGTCGAGCGTTTGCGCCAGTTGGTCGAAATTCTGGAAAGTCCTCAGATCGCCGACGGGGCGCAAATCAAGCTGCGCGACGGCAAGGACTTCAGCCACCTACGGCGGGTCATTAGGATGAAAGCGGTCGACTCGTTGGAGCGGGATACGCCAGGTGCAGCACTGCTGGGTGAAATGACCGAGCTCTTGGGTGGCCATCGTGGCTAAGCATCTGCGCGTCACAGATGTCAACGCCATCATCGACGTCATTCATGGCTGGCCCGCTGAAAAACTCACCTGGCAGGGCATCTGCGAAGCTTGTGCCACGGTCATCGGAAATACGCCAACCCGTCAGACGCTGAATGCTCATGCACCGATAAAAGAAGCCTATGAAGCGAAGAAGCGCGGCCTGAAAGTTCATGGACCGAGGACGGCGATGCCAAGCAGTTTGGCGGCGGCTGCTCTGAGAATTGCGCGACTGCAGGGTGAGAACGATGCACTGCGGTCGAAAAATGATGCGTTGCTAGAACAGTTCGTAAAGTGGCAGTACAACGCCTACAAGCATGGGGTTAAGGAGCGCCAATTGAATGCTGACCTACCCCGCATCGACCGCGAACGAACAGACGCCTGAGCACAACGGAGCTGCCCAAGGATGGAAAAACTAAACGGGCGCGACATCGGTGCCAACAACCTGATCCGGTTCGAGTCATGGGTGGTCGAGCGCGACGCAGCCAGGGACTGGTCCGACTACGTTCGGGGCGACAAGCTGAACCAGACTGACGTGGCTGTCGAGTGCGGCGTTGCCCTCTCCGTGCTTCGGCAGAACCCGGCCGTCAAGCAGGCGTTGGCCGCTCTGGAAGTGCGCCTTCTGGCCGCGGGGCTGTTCGAGCGGTCAACGACCACTCAAGACTCCTTCAACGGGCCGGTGGCCGAAGCTTCTCGCCTAGCCGTGCACGGTCGGATTCTGGTGGCTGTTCGCGCCACTCCGATCTTGACCAGTCTGCCGAGAAATGGGTGACCACGTTCGGGGGCTGAAGGTGGCCGTGTAACCTAGCTCCGCGCATGATCGGTTCTGGTCATTCGAATTTCGGCACATGGTCAAATTTGCATCGGCGTCAACAGTGGTTTGACCTGCTCCCGTAATAGCGTACCGATGATTTTCCGAGAATCTGGTTGCAAGGTTAACTGATCGTTTCTGGTTGGTTATATGTGATTTCTGTAGCTTTTCCCGCAGCATCGTTCGTGAACTGCCGATGCTGCGCGGCGCATTTCGCCGGCCGGACGCGCCCTATGCTGCTGAGCGAGCGCACCTCGTTGTAGTCGCGTCACCAGCGTGCGCTCTCGGCCCGAGCCGTGGTGGCCGTAGCGGTATCCTGCGCCCGATCAGCAGAACAGCAGGTTCGTGCCTACCTCCATTGCCAGTCGAACGTTGGCCGCCTGGTCGTCGCTAGTCTCACGGGTGGAGGATGGCATGCTGCCGTGCCGACTAGTGCCCACGCCCATCAGCTTGCGGACCGTCTGGCCAAACCACCTCAAGGATGTGCCGTCAGGAGCGGGCGTCGCAGCTAGTCCTGCATTCCATGTCTTCATTGCGGCTCCATACAGCTTTGCGTTCTTCCTCGGGCGCCACATCAAGGCTTCAGGCCAGTCACGTTGTACGAGTTCGACTTCGACGGCGGGCGTGGCGGCGGCTACGTCCCATCGCTTAGCATGGCCGCAGACGGCTAGCGCGGCCGTTGCGACTTAAGCTTGTACTGCGCAGTCAGGCTCTGGTCGTGGCAGTCGCCGCCATGTGGTCCCATGCTTGAATTGCCATCACCATTGCCAGCGTGTCCAGCTCGCAGTATCGAAGGAGGGCGCTCTCTATGCTTGTGCGGCGAGCATCAGACAGATCCTCGAACTGGAGCCGGGCGTAGGCAGCCATTGCTGCGCCGCCTTCCTTGAGTTCCTCGGACAGGCCTTCATCCGCTGCATCGGTCTCATCGCGCGAAACGTCATCGAATACCGGAGGCAGAAGCGCGTACGGGTCCATCACCTGGCCATCGTGTTCCTGCCACCAAGCGATCGGTTCCTGAAAGTTCAAGCTGACACCGTTCCCGCCGTAGGTCGCCTTACTGTAAATTTCGCGCAGCGCGGTCGAACTCTTCATCAGCGCTGGGAGTACTTTTTTCAGTGAGTTGCTGCCCTTGGTAGTCGGGTGGAAGTAGAACTTCTCTGCGATGTCGCAAAGGTCGACCATGGTCCGTGGCCCGTGCACCTTCTCCTTGGGCGACACCGACCTTGACGTGATGGACTCAATGAAGCTCACCAGCGCGTCCCTGTCTGAAGGGGGGGCCGCCGAAGCAAGCAGCTCTTCACGGAGCTTGTTTAGCACGGTGTTCTCGTGCACCGACCATCGGAAAATCGTCCCGTCGTCTTTGCTAAGGGCGTCAAGCAGCGCTCGGACAAAATAGAGGTTTGGATCGACACCTGGTTTGGCGCAGAGCCACTGGCTGCGGTGCTCAACCCGGCCATCGTCGTGGACGACATGATGCGAAAACTGGAAGGCAGTGATCTCGTACGGATGCCGACCGCTCGAGAAGGGGATGGCCACGGCACTTGTCTCGAAGTCGATGCAGTGCAACGGGAATTTCCACCCGGCCCTTGCATTCAGATAGCCCGCGCGGTCGAAGTAGAACTCGCCGCCGCCAGGCCACGCCGGCTGGCAGACGTACCACTGACGGTGTTTGCGCGTCATACCGTCAACGCTTGGTTCGTCGCCGTCGAAATTCAGGTCCTCTAGCGTGACCTGCGTTGCCTTCAGTACTCCTTGTTCTATGAGCTGGTTCTTTCCGTGGTAGTTCCAGAGGTCGAGAACCGTCGACCCGACGAAATCAGGCTCTCCCCACTTGAACGCCTGAGACCAGCACTCGTGGAAGCCGCTTTTGGGTTGATCGACTACTGGCCAGCTAGGCGCTTTGAACTGGCAGCCGCCACACCTCGCCGATGGAACGGGGGGGAGTGGCTGGTCCTGAGAGTAAGCAAGGGAGAAGGCATCTACTGCTGCAGGGAAGGAGCGCTGATCCGCGGGCCCGACCGTGAGAGTGCTTGACAGAATCATGTCGACCTGCTCGTCGACCGGCACCTTGGCCAGCAGGCATTGACCTAAGGATTGCGGTGTCGTACCGGGTGTCACTTGGATTCTGAGGCGCCTTCCTTCCACGGCGACCTTGAAGCGCTGATTGAGTCCGTCGACTGTCGAGCATTGCTCCTTATCGACAAGCATCAGGAATGCGTGAACTTGGTGGCCAGGCAGCGCCTGCTCTGCAACGTAGCGCTGAAACGCGATGTCCTGCAGGTATGGCAGGAAGTCCGACTTCAACTGGCCCTTGGCTCCTTTGAAGTCGCCATCCTTCTTAGCGCTGTAGGACTTCGCTTTGACTTCAATGATTTCGATACGCGTCCCGCGCTTACGTAAGACGTCGACGCGAACGAACAGAGTTTTCACTGCGATCGCGGCTTCAAAGATGGTGACTTCGTCCTGCTGCAGAAGCTCAGCAGTCTTGGCGAGTGCGGCCTGGTGGTTGAGGTCGTCAACGCGGATGCCACTGGGATGCATTAGACAGGCCAATTCGCCAACTTGATATCCACCCTCGGCCAAAGCGGCCAGAAAGCTGTCGTCAAGTGATCGGTCGAGGTATTCCTTTTTGCCCGTGTAGTAGAGCTTCCTAGGACACTCTGCGGCTAGCTTGAAACGAGACTTGGTGAGATACCTGACAGTATGGGTCATAAGCGAATGGTACGCCATGCATCGGGGAATTCACAGAAACATTCAGTTCAAAGGGAGCAGTGCTCGACTCACGGTAGCGGCGGTTTACGTGAGTTGGAAATGGTCGGTCAAAGCACCGCAGCCTAATCGCAGCATTTGCCAATCCAGCACCGACTGAAAATATATCCAACTGATCGAAGAGGAATCGTCACCGTACACCATTAACAGGAGTGCGCGGTCGAAGACCCGAGAACTAGTTGATCAGAACCCGCTACAAATAGCTAATGGTTGCAACGGCTACCAGCGTTGCATGTCACACAACGGCATCTCGCCCAATAGGCATGCACTAGGGGCAGATCGGTCAACGCATTGGCTTGCGTAGCGACGCCAGCGATCATCACATGGTGGTGACTTTCAGCAATGTTGAACGCTGGACGACAGATATTTGCCAACTGGTGTGGGACTGGATGGGCTGAAAGTATGCTGCGAATTTGAATGGCGTGGCTGGATATGTATGCTTCAAGCAATCAAATGATGTTCAGATTTTTCGCGAGTTGAAAATCCAGTGGCAGGTAAAAATGCCTGACACATCGATTTGCTGACTTGCTCCGTATTCGATGAAGCCAAACTATCTATCAGAACTGAAAAAATCGAATGCCGCACTTCAGACATCTGATGGTCGCGCGATAGATGTTTGGGAACTTCAGATCGACGCAACTAGTGAACATCTGAGTGATTGGGCGCTTCGGTTTCGTCAGTATTACTGTTCCGATTCCGAGATTGACTTTCTCCGGGCCGGCACAGGACTGACCCGCAGTGAGTACCTGACCCAACTCGTATTCCCGGACAAGAGCTCCGCGCCCGGCCCAGGCATTAGAGCAGGCGATTTTGCCGAGTTGTTAATCTCCGACTATGTTGAGCACCTGCTCGGCTACTGGGTGCCCCGAGGCAAGTATGCCGAAAAGGCGAGTCGCGACGAGTCGGTGAAGGGTGTGGACATTGTCGGTTTTCGGCTTACCGACCCGTCAAACCCAACGCCGACGGACGAGCTTCTGGCATTCGAGGTCAAGGCGCAGTTTTCCGGCGATAAGTACAACGAGCGGCTGCAAACGGCTGTTAACGACTCGTCCAAGGACTACCTTCGCCGAGCAATGACGCTGAACGCAACGAAGCGACGGTTGAGCCAGACGGGCGAACATGACAAGGCGTTGCTTGTTCAACGCTTCCAGAACCTATCGGACCATCCTTACGTCTACCGCTCAGGTGCAGCCGCAGTTTTGTCCGACACGGCGTACGACGAATCACTGCTGCAGAGTACAACCAAGATTGCCGAGCATCAGAACGCGGCGAACCTTGAGCTCATTGTGGTCCGAGGCAAGGAGTCGATGAAACTCGTTCATGCGCTCTACGAGCGAGCCGCGCATGAGGCCTGAGTTCAATAGTCGCCGCCTGTTCGGCATCACCCGATCAAAGGGGAAGATGTACGAGCTCGGGTTACCAGAGGGTTCGCATATTGCCGTACCAGCGAATAGCGAGCCGCAGGAACTCTTCGTCCTCACTTTAGGCACGCTTGGGGACGCCGCGGCAACTTTGAGCGATTCCGCGAACATCACCGTGCCGTTGCCACCGGCCGCGGTCGAAGAGTTGGGCTTTTCCGCGAGCTTCTTCGACGCCTTCCTGGAGTCCAGGTTCGAGGAATCGCTAGCACGCGATACGACCCTTTTGGCAGCGTCCGCCTACTACCTGGCCCGCCGCCCGGGGAGCAGTCTCGTACTCGCTCGACGGCTTACAGAGGCCGCGACAGACTCGGCCGTCGACAAGTTACTTCGCTGGACACTTCAGTCGCAGTGGGACGCCTTTCCGAACGATGCTCACCCGTTGTTTGGATCTGCGTTGGGAGAAGTGGCGCGTTTGCTCGCGTTCCACTTCTTCGACGGGTCCAATATACAAGAGCTGTCCGCATCACTGAAGGTGTTGCGCCGCCGGGCGTACGCGGGCGCGTCCGCTCGCGACCTCCTGTTCGTCGACCTCATTGCAGCAATCATCCGGATGAGGGTGGCAGCCTCTGCCTGGACGACGCTGCCAGCATTCACAGGGATCTCCGCAGAGCGATGGGCAACGGCGATACGCAGGCCCGAATTCCCCAAAGAACTTTGGCCGTCCCAGGTGCTGTTGGGCCATGCAGGACTGTTCGCCGGCACGTCAGGGATCGTTCAGATGCCGACTAGCGCGGGCAAGACCCGGTCCGTTGAGATCGTGCTACGGAGCGCCTTTCTTTCCGGGCGCACGAAGCTGGCAGTCATGGTCGCTCCGTTCAGAGCCTTGTGCCATGAGATCGGCACGTCGCTGCGGCATGCGTTTAGGAATGACGATGTCAAAGTCAACGAGCTTTCGGACGCGATGCAGCTCGACTTCCTGCAGCAGGTTGCCGAACTGCTTGGTTCCGTGGCCCCAACCTCGCAGTACATTCTGGTGCTGACCCCGGAAAAGCTGCTCTACGTGCTGCGACAGACACCCGCGTTGATAGCCGACATTGGCTTGGTCGTGTACGACGAGGGACATCAGTTCGACTCAGGAAGCAGGGGTATCACATATGAACTTCTCCTGACCGAAATCAAGGCGCTCCTCCCGACAGGCGCGCAGACAGTTCTAGTCTCTGCGGTCATCCAGAATGCCCAAGCAATTGGCGACTGGCTTATGGGCGCTGGCGCCAAGGTGGTAAACGGCAGTGGTCTGCTCCCGACCGCACGATCTGTGGCGTTTGCGAGCTGGCTTGAACGCCTGGGCCAGTTGATGTTCTTCGAGTCTAACCACTACGTTGAGCCGGACTACTTTGTTCCTCGCGTCATCGAACAGCAAAAGCTCGCACGGCGTCGTGGCGATCGCATCGACCGCTTCTTTCCAGTCAAGGACGACGCGACCGATGTCGCTTTGTACATCGGCTTTCGGTTGGTGCCGCATGGATCCGTCGCCATCTTTTGCGGGCGAAAGGACACCGCATCAAGGATGGCCGCTCGGGCCGTCGAAGTCTATGAACGCGATTTCGCAGTAGCAGCGCCTGCAGCTTCCGCGAACGAAGATGAGTTGCGAAGAATGAAAAACCTCATCGACGGACACTTTGGCGGGCAGGCGATCGCGAGCCGGGCCGCGTCGCTCGGAGTCTTTGTGCACCACGGGACAACGCCGCACGGACTGCGGCTCTCAATAGAGCATGCGATGCAGCAGGGACGGATCAACTTCGTAGTGTGCACGTCCACCTTGGCGCAGGGGGTCAATCTACCGATTAGGTACTTAATCGTGTCCGGCATCTATCAGGGTGCCGAACGGATCAAGGTTCGTGACTTCCAGAATCTAATGGGCCGGGCTGGTCGCTCCGGCATGCATACCGAGGGTCTTGTGATTTTTTCCGACCCCGCAGCCTACGACAGACGGCGTCAGCGAAGGGAGTCCTGGAAGTTCAGCTCTTCTGTGGAACTGCTGTCTCCCTCTCTATCGGAGAGCACGTCGAGTTCACTCCTCGGGCTACTGGCGCCCATTCGCAGCAGCGACAACAAGGTAGAGGTGCCTCTCGCAGTAGACGAACTTTGCCGCCTCATATTGTCCGATGCAGGCGACTGGCTTGAGTGGGCGAACGACGTCGTGACATCGAATCCGCGATTGAACTTTGACGCGAAGACGCTGGTCGGTGAACTTCGCAGACGACGGCGCCTGATCTTTGCCATCGAGAGCTACCTGATGGCCAATCGGGGCGTCGGCTCTTTTGCCGATTTCAGGGCCTCAGCGGAGAGCTTGGCGGCATCAACCCTCGCGTACCACTTAGCCTCTGACGAGTTGAAGGCAGCGATCAAGGCCTTGTTCTCTTTCGTAGCGGACGATGTGGAGGCGCAGGAACCCGCTGCGCCCAAGCAGGCCGCTTATTCAAAGACGCTGCTCGGCGTAAAGAGTGCCAAGGCCGTCGAGCAATGGGTCAACGACAACCGCGCCACGCTGCTAACACTTGACTCAAATGCCGATTGGCTGACGACGGTCTGGTCGCTGTTTAGTCAACAGTCTGATGACAAGTTCTTTCACTCCGTCGAACCAGACTCGCTTGCAATCCAGCTTGCGATGCGGTGGATTCAAGGTGAGCCATACAAGGCGCTCTTTGCTCATTCGGATGCCGAGGAGGGAAGCAAACCCTGGGGAACCGAAAAGCGACGGCGTCTGGCGCACGACGACATCGTCGACTTCTGCGAGAGCGCGCTCGGCTTCGAGTGCTCGCTCGTCCTTTCTGCGGTGGCGCAGTTCCTCTTCGGGGTCACCGATACGAGCGATGCGGATTCCGCTGCGTTGACCCTCTTCCAGAAGTCGTTTAAGTACGGTCTGCCCGACTGGCTGTCTATCTCATGCTACGAGACAGGCTTTGCAGATCGCGTATTAGCTCAAAGACTAGCTGAAGCAGTTCGTGAGGATGCTTTTGTAGGAAAGTTCTTTTCGCTGGCACTTACACAGCACCAGAACGTGGTTAAGGGTGTGTTAGCGGACTATCCTACGTACTTTGAAACGGTGATTGACTAGTCTGATTGTCTTGCTGAACATGCAGCTATTGTGCGACGAGCAGAGTTTGGGAGTAGCCAAGATGGCGGCTTACAACTAATCGTGTTTAATCATGCGTCGGGCGATGCTTGGGGCGACATCGACGGCATCTTAGGTTTGCCCAATGGCTTAACGGAGTGAAACTGGTGCCGGAGGCTTGGCTTGACGACAGTTAAAGCTTGAACTAGTGGAATCTTTTGACCCCTCCCCTGACTCACGAGAGAGGCGGTTTCCGAGAGCGGAATAATGGCCGGTTACAAAACTACGAGCTGTTCCATCATTCGTGCGCGTCAAATACATAACCAACGATCCGCGATTGCTGTGAATTGTTGTAGAGATGCGCTGCTTCGCGAGCAAACAACATTTTTTAGATCGCGAGTGCGACTCGAGGAGCGAAACGGTTGCTGTGTGTCAAACGCAGGTTGAAATTGATACAGAAGTGAAACGCAAACGCAGTGAGGAATTGATACACCGATTTATGTGGGAATTGCTTGTTTGACCTCTTCTCGTCGTTGATGCTTTCGCCTGTCCGGGGTTAACCCCGGACAGGCGAAGCGCTCAGCGCGTGTCCTCCTGTTCTCTTGCTTCGGTCTCATGCGGCGCGCGTTTGCGTTTGGCCAGCGTCAAACCGGCCGCAGCAATTACGCCGGCTTTGCGCTTGTCTTTCAAGCGATACGAATCGCCCGAGATCGGTACCACGTGCGCGTGGTGTAACAACCGGTCCAGTAGCGCTGCGGTGAGTGTCGCGTCGTCGGCAAAGGTCTGATCCCATTGCCCGAACGGCAAGTTCGACGTCACAATCAAACTGCCCACTTCGTAGCGCTTGGTAATCACTTGGAAGAGCAGATTGGCCTGCTCCCGATTCATCGGCAAATACCCAAGCTCGTCGATGATCAACAGCCGATAAGGGCGCACGATGCGCTTGATCGCTTGCTCAAGCGTGTTCTGGCGCAATGCCGTGGTCAGTTGCATCAATAAGTCGGCTGCGCTGATGAATCGCGTTCGGATGCCTGCCTGCGTCGCACGGTAGCCCAATGCGATAGCCAGATGCGTTTTACCGACGCCACTGGCACCTAACAACACCACGTTCTCGCTTCGTTCCACGAACGCCAACGAGCCCAACTCCTGCATCAAGGCCTTGGGCACGCCTGCCGCAAACTCGAAATCAAACGCGTCCAAGGTCTTGATCGTCGGAAACCCCGCCACCCGTGTCAACATCGCCCGGGTACGCTCCACCCGCGCCAGAGCTTCGCCCTTGAGCGCGTGCTCCAAGAACTCCAAGAAGCCAAGCTCGCGTTTAACCGCCATCTGGCCCAGATGCGCGAGCTGGTGGGGAAGGTGCAGCAAGTGCAACTGCTCGCAGAGCGCTTGAAGGCGCTCGATTTGCAAACTTTGCACGCTCATGCAGCCGTCCCTGCCGCCACTTCAGGCGTGAACCGAGTACCGGTGCGCTGTAGCAACGCCTCGTAGACCGATAACGGGTGCTGCAGGGGTTGCCAGGCCATCAACGGCACTTCGCGTGTTGTGCGTGTTCTGGCTGGCGATGGTGCAGCAGCAGCCGCCGCCGCCGCGGCCAAGTCGGCCTCGAGCTGGCGAACACTCTTGCCGCTATAGCGTTGCGGTAACGCCAATAGGTGTTCGCGCTCCTGCAGCAATGCCTGTGCAGGAATACACCCCGTGGTGCCGTGTACCCGCGCGTTGGCGACCTCTCGCAGCCAGCGTCGCACTTCGCCATTGGCCGCCGCGGCGTTGAGCTCCTGCCCCTGTTGTTTGTACTTTGCCGCCAGCGGCACCCAGAAACTGCGCCGCAAGTAGCCGTTCATGCGCTCAACCTTGCCTTTGGTCTTAGCGCGATACGGTCGACACACTCGCGGCACAAAGCCGCAGTGGCGCGCAAAATCGGCAAACCCAGGTTGGTACTGGTGTAGGTGCTTGCCGTAGACGTCTCGCTTCAAGATGACCGTCTTCATGTTGTCGTAGAGAATTTCACGCGCTACGCCACCAAACTCTGCAAAGGCTGCGCGATGACATGCCAAGAGCGTTTCAAGCTTCATGTCGGTGACAAATTGCACGTAGCTTGCGCGACTAAATCCAAGCGTGGCAACAAATGCCGCGAGCATGCCGTCCTTGTGCCCAGGTTTCCTAAACTCAATCCAGTCCACTTGCATCTGCTCGCCAGCGCTCGTTTCAAAGCGAACCACCGGATCGGGCCGCGCCACCGGACGCAGCGCTTTGAGCCGAACCTGCAATATCCGAAGACTGCCTCGATAGCCCAGCCCCGTAATCTCTCGGTGCAGGACAGTGGCCGGTATCCAGTCCGGCCGCGCCGCTTCAATACGCTCCCGAAGGTAGCGATCGTAGTCGTCAAGTTGGCTCCCCCTGCGCACCACTATTCGCGCCGCAGGCGGCCCCGCCTTCAGGTACTTCCTGATCGTGTTCACCGCCAACCCCGTCTCTACCGAGATCTCGCGCAGACTCCCTCCGCGCTTTCTTAACACCGAAACTTCCATGTACTCCTCGTTCGTGATCATCTCCGGCTCGCTCTCTGTTAGCTCGCCGAATGTTTAACCGAGGTGTATCAATTTCACTTCGCGTTACTGTGTCATTTTCATGTTGCGCGTGACACTGTGCAGCTGAAGCAGAAGGTCGAATGTTTGTGTCACGTATATCCTCGACGTATTTTTTTCCAAACTACCTTGGCGAACTTATTGGAGCCCAATTCATTTATGCGGGCAAAGACACCGCGTAGCGAGGACAAGGCTAGGTTATCGCTGATCTTCAGCTGTTTATCGACACCACGCTGTCGCATCATTTGTCCTGTCGGGCACCGCTTCGTGTCGACTTTGCGCCTGACATCGCGAGACGAGATCATCGCCCATTTCGGACAGGCACAGCGCGTAGTCGTAGAGGATCGCTGTATCGTGCGGATTGACGGCGTGCAGCTGTTGTAGGAGGTCGCGGGCGCGTGCAAACTCGCCCTGTCGGGTAAGGTGACGGCTTGCTGATGAGTGCTTTGCATTTGCTAATTTTGACGCAAGCACACTTCGCGTGCGCTAATTTCACTACGTGATAGCAACCGGCAAGTCACGGCCATCGGGGCGCACGTTGTCTCAGATCACGAGAACCGCAGTTTACGCAACCTAGCGAATCAGCCCTCCGTCTCATTCAGCGGCCCTACTCCGCGGGTTGTTGTTGAACTTGAATAAATGCGAGGCTTACTTTCATTCCGTACATCCGCAACTGATTGAAGCTGTTGCGCAGATTTATTTTGCTGAAAAGCGGGAGCTCGGGTGACGCGGTCGCGTTGTTGCTTGCTATAGCGTAGACAATTTCAAACTCACCGGCACTGGGCTTTTGGCTTGCATCCTTAAGCTGATGCGATAGTGGCAACTTTGCATTCACTTTGAGGCGAAACTCGGAGTCGGACAGGAGCAGCCTAGCGGATACCGTTCCTTGGGCGAATAAATGGCTAAGTACACTTGATCCGCCGTATCGCTTGACGTGTATGAGGTGGTTGTCAGTCGTAAACAGATCGCAAAACTCGATCTTGCTGTTGCCGCCACCGTGCTGAATCATCTGTTTGTCCATCAATGCGAAGTACGCTGTGTTCGAGCTGTACACGGACTCGTTGTATGCCCCTTCGTCATTCCCCTTGTAGACAGGCAGTGGAAGAACGCAGGCGGGTATCTGTTTGATCGCGTCGTTGAGGCTTTCGAGATAATCGGCATCCACTTTAAACCACTTGCCGTTGTTCAGAGCGTAATCGGCACCGTCGTGAGACAACTCGCAACAAATACAACGATAGACGGGCCAAGCGTGGCTTTGCTGTCCCGACGACTCGTTAATAGCCACTACGTTCTGTTTACGAAAGGTTTCCGCCGTGTGCGGAATATCGCCTCCAAGGAACGCGAGATAACTCTCCCAGCCGATGTCGCCATGAAGCTGGCCCTGCTTTGGCTTTTGATAGCGAAATCCAGCGATGTCAGACCATTCGATGATCTCCGGAATTGCCAGCCAGGTCCGTTCAAAATCCCCCGATTGAATCTTCAAGGTAAGCGCGTCGTCCAATTCAGCGCGGAGCGCCTTTGATCGAACTTCCCTCAAATTGTCAATCCATGAAAATCTCGCCTTGTACGTCTCCGCTTCATATTGAAGTGCAAGCTTTGTCAACAACGGGGGAATATCGTCTGTGGTCATCGGAATGCTGATTTTCAGAGCATCTTTGCCGCTTAGCTGTTTGCCAAAACTCGCATCCATCGGTTGCCCAGTCGCCGCGTAGACTAGATCCTGTTCAATGTCCAGACCAAAGTCGGCGATGGCCGTCGCGACGCTTGCTTGACTGCGTCGATTTAGCGGTACGGCGTCCAAACTCTGGGCGTCGACGCTACGGAGTTTGTCAGGATCGACCGAGTTCAGCACTGCACGAAGCCCAAAATTTTCTTCGTAACAGTCAGGGCGGAGCAGAGATTTCCCGTAACCGAATGTGAGTGCGAACAAGCGCTTTTCTACCGAGATAATGAACACTGCTGCGGTACCGGAGTTGAACAGCTTATTTAACGTTATGCCGAGCGATGGCTCAAACAGCTTGACCCAACTGGGCGCGTGAATTGCACTTTGCTTGAAATATAGTTTTCCGGTGACGCTTCCGGCCGTTACTTCTGCGCTTTGAACGCTGCCAGGTTCTTTGATAGCGTCCAGTGCCTGCGCGACGCCATCCTTCAACATGAGGACGGTTAGGCCATGACTCTTTTTCTTGTTCAAAGCAGCTCCCTTCTGAGCGCATCCTAGCTTCTACGATCCCAATGCCTATCCAAACAAATTGCGCTGCGAATAACTTCGTGACCAAAACCGCGTTCAAATTTGCCGCCGAGAAAAGTATCTGAGGATGCGCGATCTAGGTTGGTATTCGCGGGCGCGGCCGTCGACACTCACAATGAGAACTTCGTCTGGAATGGTAAACCAGTCTTCTCTTCAGCATGACACGCCATCGAACATGCGCAACTACTCAGCCCCTGAGCGGAGACCGCGTCCATGACACACGACTAGATTGGTCTAGAGTGCAACTGCTTCTGACCTGAGGCAGCCGGTCGCCAAACAGTCAATGCTTGCTGGGCATAAATGGCTTCCGTCCCACACTCGATTCACCTGCGGAAATACTGCTTAGCCTCGTCTCGGTGGTGAGAGCCACCCTTGAAGGTACTACATGAGTGGGTAGGATTTGCCGTTCGCAGCGACAAAAATTTTGCGGTCGGTGGTTGTAATTGCCGCCTTTGAGTTATCTTCGCCTTCGGCAGTTTCACGAACTGAAGGATCACGAAATTATGGGTGGAAATACTCAGCGCCTAACAATTCTTGCTCAAGATCCCGCGACACGCATTGCTGGAAAATTGGTTCTCGCCAGCGTCGAAGTGCCGCACGAAATACTTGCGGATGGCCCCGTCGGTTATCGCGTCAAGGTGGTTGACTTCAACGCATCGAGCAACGTTTTGTATCGTCCTTTTCACTACAAGTACGATGCGGACGGCAACGTTATCGATCCGTTTGCGCTTCCCAACAAGACGTTGTCCGATGCGGCCCGCGTCGCCTTCGACGCAAAGCTGCTTGCTGACCCCAATTTTCATGCTCAGCATACATATGCAGTCGTGATGCGGATACTGGCGCGTTTCGAGTACGCGCTGGGTCGCCGCGTCAAATGGGGATTCGACGGTCATCAACTTCACATTGCACCGCATGCATTTTGTGAAGCGAATGCCTTCTACTCCGAGGAGGATCGTGCGTTACTGTTTGGCTACTTTTACGGCAAAAGCAAAGAGCCTGTCTTCACGTGTCTGTCGCATGACATTGTGGCGCACGAAACGACCCATGCACTTCTAGATGGACTTCGCAATCGGTATACCGATGCGTCGGGACCGGATCAAGCAGCGTTCCATGAGGGCTTTTCCGATGTGGTAGCGCTGCTTTCGATGTTTTCGCTGAAGCCGATTGTGCGACTAGCGTTGACACAAGGGAAAGGCAAGGCAAAGATAAAGTCCGAACGTGGCGTGAATCTGATTAATGGCGACTACCTGACCGCCAGTGCTATTGCCGATTCGATCCTGTTCGGCATCGGAGAAGAGTTTGGACAGCGGCTCGAGGGCGTGCGCGCAAATGCGCTCCGCCGGTCAGTGAAGCTGCCGCCAAGCAAACGATACCTATCAGATCCTGACAAAGAAGAGTCTCATGACCGAGGAGAAGTATTCGCAGCAGCGTTTCTCCGCACCTTCTTAGCGCTCTGGGTGGCCCGCATCGAACAGCTGGGCACGTTTGGCGCGAACCGATATAACGTCGACATGGTCGTTGATGAAGGCGCAAAGGTAGCGGAGCAGCTGCTGACGATGGCGATTCGAGCGCTTGATTATTGCCCGCCCGTCGACATCGTCTTCTCGCAGTACCTTGCCGCGTTGCTCACCGTCGACCGCGAAGTTGCGCCAGATGACTCGCGATTCGACTATCGAGTCATCATTCGAAAAACGTTTGCGTCTTATGGCATCGAACCGCCTAAGACGCACACCGATGCGTCAGGCTGCTGGAAAGACTTTGACCCCCAAATCCAGATCACCTATAGCAAGACTCATTTTGAATCGATGCTGCGTGATGAGGAGGAAGTGTTCCGCTTCCTCTGGGAGAACCGCGCTTCGCTCAACATAGATGATCGCGGCTACCTTCAGGTGATCTCGGTTAGACCTAGTACCCGGCAAGGGCCGGATGGATTCATTTTGCGAGAGACGATTTGCGAATACATTCAAATCGCGGAACTCTTCGGCGCAGAACTTAAGGCGGTCTTGGGTTTTGAACGTCCGGATGGGATGCGCACAACTCAGCGAATCAGAGCTTACGGTGGCGGTGTGCTTGCCTTTGATCAGTACGGCCGCATTAAGTACCACATTGAACGGAGACTGGATGACGTTGTGTCCCAGCAGGCACGCCTAGAGTTCTTGTGGAAGAACGGTTACCTCGATCAACCCCGTGACGCGCGCAATCAGTTTGCCGCGATCCATCGCGCACGTGCGCAATGTTGCTAGGGAGGAAACATGGCTTCTTCTACCGCTTCGCCAACTACCGCGACCATATTTGCCTATCAAGTCGGATTTGGCGATTGTCTGTTAGTCCGTTTCGAATACGCGAACAGCACGTCTCGTCACATACTCATTGATTTCGGGACGACTGGTCTGCCGGAAGATGTCGCATCAGCTCAAATGACGGTGATAGCTAAAGACATCGAAGAAAAGTGCGGTGGCAAATTGGATGCAGTTGTCGCCACACACCGTCATGCCGATCACATCAGCGGTTTTGCCACGAAGACTAACGGGCAAGGATCGGGTGACATCATTCGAGCACTGGCGCCTAAGGTCGTCATCCAGCCGTGGACGGAGACCCCGGACCTCGCCATTGACGCGGAGGCCCCGGCCACCGGCCATCGAAAACGACTGAGCGCATACGCCGTCGGGCGCGTGCGTATGAATGACATGGCGAAGCTCGTCGTGAGGCAACTTGATGCCAAAGGTAGTGGGTTTTCTAAATCGTTAGCTGGAAGTATTCGCTTCATCGGCGAAGACAATATCGCTAATGAATCGGCGGTCAAGAACCTAGCCACGATGTCCAAGAAAAACGTGTACACCTATCACGGAGGACCGTCGGGGTTGGACGCGATTCTTCCCGGCGTCAAGACGCGAGTGTTAGGTCCGCCGACCCTCAAGCAATCCGATACGATCCGTAAGCAACGTTCGCGCGATGCGGACGAATTCTGGCAGTTGCAGCTCACAAATCTCAGAGCTGACGCTGAAGCGACTGGCCAGAATGGAGACCTGTTTCCCGCTCATCCGACCAGATCAGGCGGCAAACTTCCGCGCGACGCTCGTTGGCTTGCTGATCGGATGAAGGATGCACGCGGAGATCAAATGCTTCAGATAGTGCGTGCGCTGGACAAGCAAATGAACAACACCAGTCTGATCCTGTTGTTCGAGGCGGGCAAGAAGAAGCTTCTTTTTCCCGGTGATGCTCAGATTGAAAATTGGCAATACGCGCTTTCAAAGGATGACATTGCCGAGCTGCTCGCGTCAGTAGACGTTTACAAAGTCGGTCACCACGGTAGCCTGAATGCAACACCAAAAAGTCTCTGGGCGGCATTCAAGAAACGCGGCAATCAATCGAAGACAGGTCGTCTGAAGACAGTCCTTTCAACCATGCCAGGAAAGCACGGAACTGAAGCCGCGAAGACTGAGGTTCCACGTCGGACGTTGTTAAGTGCGCTTCAGTCGGAAAGCGAGCTGCACTCGACGCACACTTTGGATCGAACCAAACTCTACGAAGAAATTCGTATCGATCTTCGGTAGACGCGATTCGACGCGCACCGAACTGAAAGCACCACATTGCAGCTTAAGGAATCGACTTATGCCTTTCGGATCTGAACCAAGAGAACCAGGAATTGCACTCGCTTTATCGGGCGGAGGATTCCGTGCTGTACTTTTTCATATCGGGTCATTAATCCGGTTGAACGAATCTGGAATTCTCTCCAAACTCAAGCGGATATCTAGTGTTTCCGGTGGCTCTATCGCCTCTGGAGTTCTGGCCGTCAATTGGTCGAAGTTGACACCAGATGGCAACGGACGGTTCACGAACCTTGACGAGCAGTTTGTGAAGCCACTACGGTCTTTCTGTGGGAAGACGCTTGATACGTGGTCGATCATCGGCGGCGCGCTCAACCCGTTCAAGACGGCGGGTGAAGAGGTTATGGATCATTACCGAGACGACTTGGGCATGGATATGAAGCTCTCTGCGTTGAGCGATGCCGGGCCCCGATTTGTATTCAACTCAACGAACCTGGCGACTGGATCGAGCTTCAGGTTTTCGAAACCGTACTGTGGTGACTATCGAATAGGCCTGATCAGGAATCACGATTTTGATGTTGCTTTGGCGGTTGGATGCTCAAGCGCGTTTCCGCCCGTGCTGTCGCCAATCGAAGTCGACGTCGATCCGGATGCCTTTGAGCGCACTGACGGCGCCGATCTTTATGATCGCGTGGATTTTCGGCGCAGACTCCAGCTAGCCGACGGTGGCGTGTACGACAACCTCGGGTTAGAAACTGTTTGGGGGCGTTACGAAACCGTGCTTGTCAGTGATGCAGGAAAACCGTTCGAACTTAGCTCATCAATTTCGTCCCTCGGGCCAAATCAAATTCTGCGAGTGATGGACATTGGACTGACTCAAGCATTAGCCTTGCGTAAGCGCATGCTGATCCAAAACTACGAATCTGGTGATGCAAAGGGAGCGTTTTGGGGTATCAATACGCAGATCATGGACTATGGCCTTGCAGATTCGATTCCAGTGAGCGCATCTAAGATTGCTGAGCTTAGTAGCATCAGAACGCGCCTGGACAAATTCACTGGTCATGAACAAAGAGATCTGATCAATTGGGGTTATGCAGTGACGGACGCGGCGATTCGTGCTCGAATTGCGAGCAGACAAACAGTTTCCGGCTCGATGCAACTTCCGGTCCCTGGCGCGTCACTCTCAAGTTAATTTCTGTTGACGCTGACCAACAAGCGCCCGACGCAAGCTTACGACCGTTTATCCTTGGGCGCCTAAACACTTGCGTAACCCAATCCCGAAACCGCCGTATTGCGGACTATTGCCACGCTGATCTCGCCCTCGTCCGTACTTCCGTCACGGCTCCATCGCTTAGAGGGACTTAATTTCTCTGTCTGACTTGGGGTCCTCGTAGCCCGGCGCCAACTGCGCATTGCTGGCTCCATATAGAACGAGAGGGTCCCGTAGCCAGAGTGCGTACTCCATGCCGCGCAGGTGATGGTCTGCGGAACAGTCCACCGACCAACGACGGAGCATGTATCCGGCATTGGCAGCGCGAACTCGGACTCGAAGCACCCCGTCTTCGGCGAATGGGTAGTCCATTTGCACAACCTCGGGACGCGTATGCTGGGGGTGTGGCACCAGTTCAAGCTCAATGACGCGGCTCCACTGCACGTCGAACTCAGCGGTTTCGTCGCGTTGCACGACGCTGTCTTCTAGCATCGTGGGCTCATGCATTCGGGTGAACACGAAGTCGCGGAACTGGTGGTGCCTGCGGTCAAAGGCTCTGACATGCCAGCGTATACCGATGTCGACGAGGGCAACCGGAACTATCTCGCGCTCAGTGCGACCGCTCTCAACCGAGGTGTACCCGAGCTTCACCGCCTTGCCCCGATGTATAGCGCGGGTTATTGGCGCCAACACCGAAGTCTTGGGCAGGCTCAGCGTTGTCGGAATCTCACAACGAAGCATGGGCTGCGTCTCATCTCCCAGCATCTCCCCCAAGCCCTCTCCGTAGCCCTGGGTCAGGGCCGTCAAAACGCGCTGAGGGTTGTGGACGAACAATGGCGAAAAAGCCCGGGTCGGACGGTAAACCTTGTCCGAGTTGTCGAGCTCAATGTTCTCAGGCGCAAGTTCTCGATAAAGGGCAATGTCTCGAGTAGCACCCGCCGGCCCGGTCCCAAATCGGTCCACCACATCGGCTCGTCGAAGCTCCCCTAAGAGGTACAGCTTGAAATCTATGTGCGACAGCCTTTGTCGTTGCGTTTTTGTGAGGCTCGTCAAAGTCTGCGCACGTTGGTCTGCTCGTTCTGTCATGGCCACATCATAGCGTGACTGGTGCGAGGACTTGGCAAAAATTGATGCATTGACTAATCAAAAAGATGAGATATAATACTCATAATGCGATCTCCCCCAAGCGTTCGCCTACAACAGCCATAGAAATCAGACCAGCGAATGCATGCCTTTTTAGCCATTGGATTATTCGTAGGCCTCGCGTCTTGGCTCTTTTCCAAAAGACGAGGAAGCCAACATGCCAGCAGTTCAACGACAGTTTGAAGATTTCCATAACACTATCTGTTTCGACGAAGAAAACGAGAAAGCGACCCTGCGTGAAAAACGCGACACGATCATCGAGGCGCTCAAGTCCAACCTTGGTGACGACGTGCCTTCGTTCACCAACTTCAACCAGGGCAGCTACTCCATGCATACTGGCGTGGTGCCGCTCGACGGGAACTTCGACATCGACGTCGGCCTGATCTTCGACTGCGACCAAAAACAGTACCCCGACCCAGTAGCGCTCAAGAAGAAGGTGCGCGACGCCGCCGACACGAACTTCCGCACCGTGCTGATCCGCCGCCCGTGCGTGACCGTGAACTACATGAACGGCGGCAAGATTGCGTACCACGTCGACTTGGCCATCTACACCCGCGATGCCGACGGTACGCTTTACCTGGCAAAGGGCAAGGAGAACTCGGCCGATGAGCACCGCATTTGGGAAGTCTCCGATCCCAAGGAGCTGACCAAGCGCGTCTGCGGTGCGTTCAACGACTCGGAACAACTGGCGCAGTACCGCCGCTGCATCCGCTACCTGAAGCGCTGGCGTCATTGCCAGTTCTCGGGCTCAGGCGCGCCGCTCAGCGTCGCGTTGACCGTGGCGGCCTTGCACTGGTTCAAGCCGAATTTCAGCATAGCCGGCAAGCCCGTTGACCTCTTGGCGATGTTGACCTGGGTCGAGGCGATGCTCGGCAAGTTCATCTACGAATTCCGGCAGGACGACGGTCTTCACGAGCGCTTGAAGGTCATGCTGCCGGTTGCGCCTTACTCCGACTTGCTCGCCCAACGCACCGCCGCCCAGATGAAGAACTTCCAGCAGAAGCTCGAGTCGCTGCGCGATGCACTGCGCGACGCGTACAACGAGGAACTGCCCGAGGACGCCTGCAAGCTCCTGAACAAGCAGTTCGGCGACGACTTCAAGGTGCCCGAAAAGTCCGAGACGGCCAAAGCGGTCTCGGCTGCGGTCATCAGCACCGGGAACTCCGCGTGACGGAAGTTGTTGCGGTGCCGGTCGAAACCTCGAAAGTCGATGTTGCATTCGAAACAGTGAGCGCCGCCTGCGCCGTGCGCGGTGTCGAGGTCGCTCGTTTGGCGAACTTGGCGGAAAACACTTTGGGCATCGAGCTGACCGGCAGCACACGCAAGTGGCCGATTTACGTTGACTGCGCCGAGGACAACCTCCGGCTGCCATCGGTGCACGTCCTCCCGGCAACCGCTTTGCTCGCCCACGTCAGTTACAGAGGTTTTGTTTGCATCGACGACGGACAGGGCCTGTCGCTCGACCCTAAACGCCCGGCCGACGTCGTCGCACACGCCGTGATGAAGGCATACGATCTTCTCGAAAAGTCGGCAGCGGATGCCGCCGCCGGTTACAGCGAGTTCTTCAACGAGGTGGAAGGCTACTGGCACGGGCTGCCGGACTCCACGCGCGCGCGGGCTTACTTCGAGGTCGACGGCATGTCTCGTATCCTCAAGGGGTTCTCGAATTTCAGATTGAAGCTTCCGCCTTGGTACTTCATGGAACGTAACGCCAAACTTCCCTTGCATTTGGAGAGCGAACAACTCGAGTCCAATCGCGCTCTCTACGTCCACCTAGATGAAATGGCGCTGCCCCCATTCCCGCCGGACAGGCTGACGTCTGACTTCATCGACGATGTGCTGCGACGCATGTCGCCCGAGCAGCGGACGCTCTGGGACCAATTGGTTGGGCCGTCCAAGAACTCACCGAAGCGGCTGGCGCTGCTAGTCTCGGTGCCACGTCAAGCTGGCGGGCTCTCCCTAGTGGCTGTAACTTTTACCGCAAGTCGCGGCGTCGTGGACAAAAAGGTGGCTGTGGCGCCACTGACCATGCGGCGACACACGACGAGTTACATGCGCGAGCGCGGGGGCGCTCCGCTGAGCCTACTCGACAAACACGTTGTCGTCCTAGGGGCTGGGGCAGTTGGCTCGGTAGTCGCTGACACGTTGGCGGCGGCTGGCGTTGGCAAGCTCACGGTGGTCGACTATGAGGAGTACTCTGAAGACAACGTCTTTCGTCACATCCTGGAGCCCATGTACATTGATATTGGCAAACCGATAGGGTTGAAGTTGTCGCTGGAGCGGCGCTATCCGGGCCTGAACATCACGCCCGTGTGCACGACCGCGCAGGCGTGGCTAAAGACTGCTGAGCTCCGCAATTACGATGGCATCGTTCTCGCGTTTGGCGCGCCGTCCGTCGAGCGGTCATTCTCACAGACTCTAAAAGACTCGCGGTTTGACATGCCTGTGGTATTCACGTGGCTCGAGGCACTCGACCTCGGCGGCCACTCAGTACTAATGTGGACTAGGGGGGAAGGTTGTCTCAACTGCGCCTACCGTGACGACGAGGGCCAGCCATCGCTCGCTTCACGGACGGCATTTCTCGAGCCGAACCAGCCGGTCACTCGCAATCTCACCGGGTGTGGGGGAGCGTTCGTGCCGTATGGTGCACTTCAGTCTCGCCGCACCGGGCTGATGGCGGCGGAACACATTCTTTGCGCCGTGAACGCGGTTGCAGTCGGCGACAGGGCGCGCCAGCCCTCGTATAAGTTTTGGGCGGGTGAAGGTACGGTCGCGGCAGAACGCGGCTTGCGTACGACCCCTTGGTTTAGGGCTGCACCGGCAACGTCCGCAGGAGATGCGACGCAACAGGTTTTCGGGCTTGCGTGCTCGTACTGTCGTGCGCCTAAGGAGCCAGTGTCGTGAAATTGGTGTATCGCGTCAATCCTCGGCAGCGCCTCATCATCGTCGAGCACGCGCTGGAGCAAATGCAAGCCTTGGCGCAGCGCCGCTGGTGGGACTGTGAAGCCGGTGGGGTTCTCTTGGGCCGGCATCTCTTGGACTCGCATGATGTTGTCGTCGACGAAGTCTCAACGCCGCAGAGCGGCGACCGCCGCACCAGGTTCGGCTTCTTCCGGTCGGCCAAACACGAGCAGGTGGCGCGCCAGCGATGGCTGAAGGAGAACAGCACCTCGGCTTACCTCGGACTTTGGCACACGCATCCCGAGAGACACCCGACGCCTTCAGGTATCGACCAGCGGGATTGGCAGCAGGCAATTGCAGGTGACATCTACGAGGGAGACCGGCTGTTTTTCCCAATCGTCGGCACCCATTGCATCCGAATTTGGACGCTGAGCCGCCGAGGTACGTTTCGTGAACTGAAATTGGAGATCAACAATGCCCAAAGCGACAAAACAGCTGAGTCCTCTCACCGAACCTGCTCCGGTCGCAACGTTGACTAGAACCGTAGAGCGCGCGTATATCTCATCGACAGTGCGGCGTGACCTCTGGATCGCCGCAGCAGGGCGCTGTGAGTTCCGCGGCTGCTGCAAGCCCGTCGACAGGGACTTCCTGACCAAGGCTAGGTGCAAGGTCGGGGAGTACGCGCACATCATCGCCGATAGTCCAGCCGGTGCGAGGGGTGTTTCAGGCTTGTCCGAGAGGCTGGCCGATGACCCAAGCAACCTCATGCTCGCCTGTTTCGACTGCCATTCGCGCATCGACCGTCACGGGCAGAAGAACGAGTTCACGGTCGAACAACTTCGCGCTATGAAGCGTGAACACGAGGCACGTATCGAGCGCGTCTATTCTGCGACCGGAGTCGTCGAGAGCATGCCTGTGATCATGTCGTTTCCGATCAGTACCCATGTGCCAGTCATCGACGTCCGCAACATCCAATACGCCATGTTGACCAACAGCGACTTCAGCCGCTTCCCCACATCCACCTGGGTTCACATCGACCAAAGCAGTTTCCACCTGCAAGACAACGACCCTGACTTCTGGTCCATCGCGCAACGCGGGCTCACGCAGCAGTATGAGCAGCGCATCCGGCCGGAGCTGATCGCAAGAGGCGGTGCCGCGCACGTGACCATCGCTGGCTTCGCGCCCATTCCGATGCTGATGAAATTGGGCGCGCTCGTGGGCGACAAGACGCCAGCGAACATCATGGACCTGCCTGGCGAGAACTGGCTTTGGGACGCGCGCGATGCTTGCCCCGAGCCCAGCTACATCTTCACTGTGCCTTCCACGCTTCCTCGCGAGGTGTCGGTGGTGGTAAGCATCTCCGGTAGGGCCCAGTATCCCGAAGGCCGCGCCATTGTTGAATTCCAGGCTGCGCTGCCCGGCCGCAGCATTATTCGTAAGGAAGCACACGTACAACAGTTCCGCACCAGCTTCAATGCATTCCTGCAGCAACTGTTCAAGTCGGGTGCCCGAGTGCTGCACATTTTCCCGGCTACTCCTCTATCGGCCAGCATCGAAATTGGCCGTTCGCTCCTGCCGAAGGCCTTCGAAGAAGTCCACGTCTGGGATTGGCAGGCACCCGACTGGAAGTCCACGCTTCGGTTGAAGTAGCCGCCATCGGTGCGGCTCTCTTGGTGGAAAGTGTCCGCGCCACCCCGATTTTGACCAGCACGCCGAGAAGTGGGTGACCACGTTCGGAGGGGCTGGAGACGGCCGAATAGCCCAGTTCCGCACAGGTTTGGTTCTGGGCATTTGCATTTCGGCGCATGGTCAAATTTGCGTCGGCGCAAGCACCCGATCGTTGGCAGTGGTGGCGAGCCTGTATCGGTATTGGCATGCGACGGGCTATTTGTTGGGCAATCCGGCCGCAAGTTTGTCGCCTAACGCGCGCTCATGTTCAGAATTTGCGCCACTACGGTTTGTGCGGCGAGAGCTGCTGGAAGCGTGCGATCAGTGGGTGAAACCAGCCGACACCGGCGCGACGCATGCCGCCGTGATCGCTACGCGAAGCGATCGAGACGATCACGAGAAACTTCGCTCCCTGCGACGTGTCGTTGTATGGATGCTTTATCGCTTTTCGACGTGCGCGTCAACGAGCTTGTCTGGGATACCGCAATCTAGCCACATTGGAAGTAGAAGGCGCCGACGCGTGGACGCTGCTGGTGATCGGCATGGGTCGACGGAGCGGGCCATCCAACCTCCACGATTGTGGGATGACACGTTGCGGAGGTATCGCTTGGCACGCGAGTTCCCTTCGCAGCCGGATGCACTGGAACAACGGCCGCTCATTCCCGGTGAGAAAGACGGGACGCTCGGAACGCACGGACTGTCTGGCCTGATCAAAGCGGTTCCTAATGCAGCAGCTGATGCACGCGCGTCAAGCGATCCTGCCCGCGCTGCAATGCTTCGGGCGGCGTCTCCGCATCGGTTGCGTCACGCGTACGCGCGCACGCTGGTGGTTGACCATAATGTGTCACTACCTTCGGCACAGGCGTTGCTCGGACACGCATCGGTACAAACCACCGCCGCCTATGCAAAAACCGATCAATCGAAGTTACGCGAGTTTGTTGACGTGGGGTTTGAACATTCATGGATAGAGTGAACGTTTTTAGGGGTGGCATGACGAAAGGCATCCGCACTGTGACTCACCTGTCGCTCACGCTTGTTGCCTAACCAAACCGCGCACCAAATATTAGTCCACTCGCTCGAGCGTCATTGAATCAACATGCATTTTGTTTAATTGGCCCGAGAGCGCAGATTTCGAGAGGCCAAGTTCAACGACATTTCGCGTCGTATCAATCAAGAAGTACCCTTCAACGACATCCGGAAAGTCGCTTCGTTTCGTTGGCTCCTGCCTGTATGGAATCTCGACAACTCCAAAGATAGCATCTCGGACGGATCCAAGTTCGGTTATGCGGCCTGGCACGACGACAACTCGCTCCTTGTTGGAGATAAATATCTCGCTCGAATTCGCACGCACCAATACGTATCCATTGACTAGCGTTTTCTCGTAATCTGGGTGCACGCATCCACAAAGTGAAAGTACCAGAATGCACAAGCCGGTCACGTTGAAGCGCATCCTAGTTTCCGCCCGAAATGAAATCTTCCCAGCCAATAAGAATGTCGTAAACGCGCGCGCGCGGTATTTCGCCTTTGATGTCGATTCCCCAGCTAGATATCCGCAGTGGCTCTTCAAATTTATCCCGGCCACGGTACTTCACAGTACACATCCAACGCACTTTTTTCGTCAGGCAATCCGCGTATACAAAGCATGACGCGGATCCGAAGACGGAGCCACGCCCTACCGACCACAAGCAATTGCCAATCGGTTGCGCCCCCGTCACATCATAATTAATGCGGTTGCTATCAGAAAAGGCGGC